>Ga0207984_1000015_pt1 | contig 93091 bp, 73 predicted proteins | sample ETNtaG_30_FD_185760 | JGI IMG/M metagenome (GOLD analysis project Ga0207984, IMG submission 185760) | Marine microbial and viral communities from oxygen minimum zone, Eastern Pacific Ocean - ETNP201306PF43B (SPAdes) (version 2) | ecosystem: Environmental > Aquatic > Marine > Oceanic ...
CAATAAAATGATGGAGGTATAACATGCCAGACGGATATACTGTATCATCAAGTGATCCCAATCTTCGTATCTACGAACCGGATCAGGTTCTAATTCAAGAAGATACAGATGGGGATGGGTCTATTTTTATTTTACACGAAGGTACTCTAGGTGTTTTTAAAGGTCCTGAGCAGGTTGCAGAGATTACAGCACCGCCTGCTACTGGAGCTATTCTCGGTGAAATGTCAGAGATTCTTGGGGTTCCTCGAACTGCGTCGATTAAGACAATGGAGGACTTTGATGAGAGAGGTGATTCCATTGAATGTAAAGTTTATGTTTATACTGGAGGTTTAGAGTCAATTGTTCAAGATACTCCTGAGATTGCGGTGCGAATTATGGAAAGCTTAGCCACAAGGTTGCAGGATACAACGAACCTTCATAAAAGTGAAGCAGATCGAGCCGGGAAAATTGAGGACAGGATGGGCAAGTTTCGAAAACAAGCTCAGTCTTTTAAAAAAGAATCCGAAACAAACGAGAAAAAATTGACCCAAGTTAAGTCTCACCTAGAAAAACAGAAGGGGATCTTGGGGATGATCCCGAAGAAGGAGCTTCTTGAACTCGTTCAATGATTAAGCAATTTCTGGTTGTAATACTACTGTTTTTTATTTTGTTTTTTAGTTGCGTTTCAGTTGCTGAACATGGTTATGTTTTGCTTGTTGAAGGTTCTCGAATTTATGTTGATGTTGGAACGGACAGTGGTGCTGAGTTTGATGAAACCTATCGAGTTTATGAAGATATCAATGGTAAATTGGATTATGTGGGCAATGTGAAAATTGTTCAACTCTTTGCGCAGGGAGCTGTGGCGGAAGTTGTTGATCTTCAGTTAGGAAAGCAAATAGAAGTTGCTCACAAAGTTGTCGCTCTGAAAGATATTGTTGCTCTTAGAGATGGTGAGGAAGCAAACAGCGATAATTTTCTGATGCAAATTGCGTCTGAAGAGAATCTAGCTGAGTCTTACAAACCACCAGTTCGAAGGAGAAGTAAGGCTCTAGCTTGGCTAACTTTTTCAACAGGAGTTAGTTTGGGGATCACTGCTGCTTATTCACGTCAACGTGCCAACAGTACATATGATTTATATAGGTTATCGCGTACGGAAGCAGGTAAGCGTCTTTTTAAGAATCGAACTAAAAGGCTTGATAGGAATAGTAAAATTTTAGTTGGTGCGTCGATTGCAGGTGTCGCACTTGGTTCGATTTTGCTATTTATTAACAATGATTCTTTGGATGATATACCAATTGCGTATTCAGATCTTGATTCTGCTCCCTATTTTTCGATTCTTCAAATGAGTTGGTAGTTATATAGTTTCGGATTGGTCGTTGATCAAGGAATTGCTATTATGAGAAAAAATCTAACTAGTATTACTGTAGTTTGTGTATTGATGCTGATTTTTGCGGTTGTGGTGGACCAACCGGCTGCAAATAGTTCTCTGTTAAGTAGCGAGTCATCTGCAACGGCTTCTTATGTTAATGATGCAGTTGCTCAGATTTTCCGCACATTCTCAGTTTTTTATTATGCTTTACTTGCTTCGTCTACTGATGCCTCAGATCAAGTTGACTCTACAGTAATTTCAACTTCTGCAGAATCAAAAAGCGAAGGTGCGGGGGTAACCAAGCGAGTTCTAGAAGACGGCTTTGTATTAAGTGTTGATGGACGGAAAGCCCATATTAATCTTGGTATTGAGGATGGTGTTCGACGTGGAATGCTACTGGAGATCTACCGTCCAAAAGGGCTTTACGATGCAATGTCAGATGTGCGCTATCCTATTGATGGATCTTTGGGATACGGTTTAGTGGTGGACGTGCATGAGTTTACGTCTGTTATGTATCTATCGTACTTTGAAATTAAAATGGTTGATTCGGGAAAAGATGATAGAAGCGTGAAATTGGCAATTGAAGTACATGACCGTGTTCGCCGACCTCCGTTGCTAGAAAAAGAAATAGTTGAGCTTTTAGCAGAACAGATTGTAACTGAAAACGCTAAAATTCTTTCCATTGATGGGAATATGTTTTCGATGACCGCATTCGATCGAGTTTCTGTGGGTAACGCGATTACATTGATCAAGATCCCAAAAGAAATTATTCATCCGGTTACTGGTGAATTGGTTGTTCTGGGTGGGGAGAAGCGTGCTAATGCGATTGTTGCTGATGTCAAAGGAAAAACAATTTTGCTTTCAGTTGAGCCGAATGCATCTGGACACTTCATTGTTAGCGATATAGTGAAAATTACCAAAAGATAATTTTCATGCCGAGTTCGTTTGAAGAAGAGCGAGTCTTAAAACAGAAATCATTTCCCTTCATTGGGATACTTACGGTTTTAAGCCTTTCAGCTTTGGTTCTGTTCTATATTTTTTCAGCTCCTACTCTAAAAGAACGAAATCGCGTGTCCAAACTTCTTTTTAACGCTAAGTCTGCAATTCGTAGGAGACCTACCTTAGATTCTGTTCCATTTGCCCAAGCCCATGAAGGGACCAAATTGGAAGTTACTCAAGTAGAATCTGATTGGGTGCAAGTTAGGGTTAGAACAAATGTTGTGGGTTGGGTCCAAGGTGAAAATGTCACTGTTGTACCCCCTCCTCCTTTAAAACCAAGCTATCGGCAAATCGCCAGAAGAAACATAATTTTGTTTGTTAATAAGATAGGATTAATTTTCTGAGATTTTCTTAGTTGCTTTTGCTTATTTCATCGGAATAATTGTGATTCCTTAGTTGCCTTTTCTAGGATAGTTCTCACCCCCAATTCCAGTAGCATTTTCAAGACAGAAAAATCAAAGATGTTCTACACCGACCGGCATATCCTAATATTTAAGTAAGATTTCGGTCAAAAACAGCTCAAATTGATATCATAGATACTCAAGAGTATCATTTTGCCAGTTTACAGGGTGGGGTTTTGGCACGCAATAAAAAGTCAATTATTGTTGAGGAATTGCAAGCTTTACCAGGGGAAAGGACTGAAGGAAGAATTCCCGTTGGTGAGATGCAGGATGGAACATCTATAGAATTGCCTGCTGTTTTGATTAACGGATTGGCTGATGGAAAGACGATTTATCTTCAGGCAGTAAGTGATGGTGATGAGCTGAATGGGGTAGCTGTTATCCATGAAATCCTACGCCGAGTATCTCCAGATGTCTTACGTGGGAGCATTATTGCGATTCCAGTTGTTAATTTTCATGCTTTTCACGCCAAGCAGGCTTATAGTCCTGTTGACAACCTGAAAATGAATAGATGTTTTCCAGGTAAAGCCGATGGAACTTCAAGCGAACGAATAGCCTATTACTTGTTTAATAGTGTTGTGAAGCAAGCAGATATTTGTATTGATTTGCATCAAGGTGGGGTTAAGCCTATGATTGATGAAGTTAGAGTGAGAGTTAGTCACGATCATCCGTTACATAAAGCTTGTTTTCAGCTCGCAAAGGTTTTTGGCATTGGATATATCCTTGATCAAAAAGGGCCAAAAGGACAATTGGCACAAGTTGCTCCAGATATTGGGATTCCAACGATCGATCCGGAGCTAGGTGGTTGTCATGGTTGGAATCAGCTGAGTATCTCGAAGGGAATTCGTGGAATACTGAATGTTTTGAAAGCTTATGATTTCATTGATGGCGAACCAGAGATTCCCTCAGAGCAGTTTGTAGCGCACCAGTTTGCTTCGGTTGTAAGTAATTTTGGTGGTTTCGTCCATTATCAGGTTACATTAGCAGATTATGTTGAAGCTGGTCAACCAATTGCGGAAATTCATGATGTGTTTGGTAACCTACGTGAAGTCGTTTATTCACCAGCGGACGGTATTTTTTGGTCCCAACCAATTTATCCAATGGTGTCGAGCGGAGAATCAATTGGGAAAATTGGGGTTTAGTGATTAGATAGATAATGATTTATAAAATTCACAAAACGAAAATCTATATTCATATTCTGTCGTTCGTTGTAATTGTTTTATTGGTTTCAACTGTAGATGCGGTAAAAAATATGACACAGTTGCCATCAAATTCGGTTGCTGTCAGCGATGGAGCACTAGCGACTTTTTTCAATCCTGCAGGGGTTGCCTGCCGGAGTGATTTTGAGTTGTGTTACTTACGTACCTACGAAGGAAGTTCAAAGGGTGATGATGCCCTTTTTGTAGCAGCGGCAAAATCTGGCTTTGGGTTGGAGTTCATTGAGATGGAAGATGATATTTCGTTCAAACGTTATACTGTTACAAATGCCACCAGTTTGCTTGATTCACTGTACTTAGGTACAAGTTACAGCTGGATTAATGCTAGTTTGGCTGACTATGGGAGGTCTAATTATCGAAATTATGACAATTTCTCTTCTTGGTCCATGGGATTGATGTTTCGGCGGAATAATTTGTCGATTGGTACTGTTGCTCGCGATTTAAATCGTCCGATCTTAGTTGGCGGTCGAACCTATGATTTCGGAATAGCCCTACGCCCAAATACTTCTCGCATTACATTTTCGCTAGATTTGAGAAAAATAGAGAATACAAATGGTATTGAGATCCGTTATGGTTTGGATATTCGTCCCATGGATTTTTTAACTTTTCGTTCTGGTTATTGGAATGATAAGAATTTCGATATTCGATTTGGCGTCAATTTAGGTTATATGGGATTAGGTGCTTTTCGTGCGTTTTTGCCAAGTAAAAAATTAGAAACTGGCGTCGGCGAATTTCGCATTTCGCAGTTGAGTCGAACGAAATCAAGACGTAAGATTTTTCTTGATATAGAGATGAGCGAAATAGATTATTTATTGCAAATTGTTAAGGATGACCCCTCTGTTGTTGGTGTGTTGGTTCGAATTGGAGGGAGCGATGTTGGCGTTGCTCAAATGCAGGAGCGCCGAAACTTACTCAAACAACTTGTAGACTCGGGTAAAGAGGTTATTTGTTACGGTAAAATTTGTTCAACGGGAGCCTATCTGTTGGCTTCGGTATCTAGCCAAATTTTCTTTCATCCTATGGGGACTCTAGATTTGGTTGGAGTTCGAAGTGAACCGATGTTTTTGAGGCCTCTCATGGATAAATTGGGTGTTCATAGCGATTTCGAGCGGATTGGAGAATATAAGTCGGCAATTGAAAGGTTTGCTCGTTCTGAGATGTCAGAAGTTTACCGTGAACAGACCAATAACTTAATTGATGATATTTACAATCAAATTATACAGATGATTGCGGAAGGGCGGAATTGGACTCCAAAGCGGGTTGAAGGTTTGGTTGATAAAGGACCTTTTACGGCCAAGCAGGCATTGGAGAATAAGCTTGTAGATAAACTGATGTATGAAGATGAAATTGAAGAACTAATTGGTCGTAGAAAGTCGAATCTTGTAAAAGGCAGTCGTTATTTTGGGCAAGCCTACCATGAGTATAATTGGAGAATTGGTGTTTCGAAGATTGCTGTTATTCATGCTGTTGGCGATATGATAACAGGCAAAAGTTTTGCAAACCCTTTCACGGGGGGTGTATTTATGGGATCTGATACGATTACAGGAGCAATCAGATCGGTTAGGGAAGATAATTCTATTAAAGCTGTTGTTCTCCGGATTGATAGTGGTGGTGGATTTGTGTTGGCAGCGGATGAGATCTGGCGAGAATTGCAACTTTTGAAACAAGTTGGGAAACCTCTCATTGTATCAATGGGAGATACAGCAGCATCAGGAGGATATTATATTGCCACTCTGGCTGATCAGATTATTGCTGAGCCGAGTACGGTTACAGGATCAATTGGTGTTTTTACCGGTAGATTGAATTTGAAGAGATTGTATGACAAGATCGGTATCAAAAAAGAGATTATTAAGCGTGGTAAAAATGCGGACTTTTATAGCGATTATAGTGATTATTCTGAGACACATCGACAGGCCATGAGGGCATCAGTTGAAGAAATTTACGATGGTTTTGTGGCCAAAGTTGCAGATGGTCGTGGAATGACCAAAGAAGAGGTAGATCAAGTTGCACGTGGTCGAGTGTGGACAGGTCGGCAGGCACATAAGATTGGGTTAGTTGATCAATTGGGTGGTTTGGATCTTGCCTTGTCAGTTGCACGCGAGAAAGCAGGGTTGATGGGACAGCAAGTTGAACTAGTGTCTTTGCCCCGGGCAACTTGGCTATATGGTCTTTTAAATAACATTTTATCTTTAGATTTGGGCGTTTTGGATATTATTTCTAGACAAAAGCAAGTGTCACAGCAGTTGAGTCGAGATCGAGTTTTCTTAATGGCATCATACAATTTGCATGTTCGGGATTGAAAGAATGAGGACTTTTGGTAGTGAATTCAAATAATGTTACACCTTTTGTTTATGAGCAGCGCCGAAAAAGGATGATCCGTAAACAAATCCAGAAACGTGGTATTTGTGATCAAGTGGTATTGAATGCCATGTTGAATGTACCACGTCATCTTTTTATGAGAGCCGATATGACAAGTAGCTCATATCACGATCAGGCGGCTCCAATTGATTGCCAGCAAACAATTTCTCAGCCCTACATTGTTGCGCTTATGACGGAATTGTTAGAGTTGGAGTCTCAATCAAATGTTCTTGAAATTGGCACAGGTAGTGGTTATCAGACTGCTGTTTTAGCTGAAATTGTTGATAAAGTTTATACCGTTGAGATTATTCAAAAGCTGGCCGATCAGGCATTGGAACTTCTTGGTTCACTGGGATATGGGAATATTGAATCGAAAGTTGGTAATGGTTACTACGGTTGGGAAGATCATGCGCCTTATGACCGTATCATCGTAACTGCTGCTCCTTTAGCTATTCCCGATGTGCTAATTGATCAACTTGGCGTTGATGGGCGGTTAGTAATACCTGTTGGAGGTGTTGACCAAGATTTAATGCTAGTTACGAAGACCGTTAGTGGTGTTGAGCGGAAAGTGGTATCTGGGGTCAGATTTGTTTTGATGACTTCGCCTCTAGCATGAGTGGCAAGCGTGATACGAAAAAAAGAAAGAATTTTCTTGAAATCTTTGGATTGATTGAGTAGAATTTCATTTGTTTAATTAGAATATTCCTCCGTAGCTCAGTTGGTAGAGCGAGTGGCTGTTAACCACCAGGTCGGCGGTTCGAGTCCGTCCGGGGGAGCTTGGCAAAAAAGCGGTCCGATTGATTTCGGACCGCTTTTTTGTTATAATTTTCGTAGGGATGGAAGTATCGGGCTAAAAGAGGATGGAAATGGAGACTAATACAGAGAAGATTGAAGATCACTCGGGAGGTTTGTGTCCCCAGGATCTTTCTAGGCGGAATTTCCTTAAGTTTGGAGTGAACAGCTTTTTAGGTATGATAGCCCTGAAGCATCTGCAGTTGCCGGTGTTTGCCCAAGCAGATCATATTGTTGCTTCTGCAGAACACTGTATTGTTCTTTTTATGAATGGAGGGCCTAGTCAGCTTGACACGTTTGATCCTAAGCCTGATACTGTTAACGGAGGGCCGTTCAAGGCAATTCAGACTAGTGTAAAGGGAATACAGTTTGCCGAAACACTACCGCAAGTCTCCGAACAAGCGCATCATCTATCAGTAATTCGATCGATGGTGTCACGTGAGGGAAATCACGAGCGTGCAAGATATTTGCTTCACACCGGTTATGCACCAACTGGTTCTGTCAAGCATCCAACATTCGGATCACTCGTTTCACATTATTTGGGAAAACCGGATTTTGAACTTCCGAACTGTGTTAGCATTAACTCTCCAAGTTTCACCAGCGGTTTTTTGAAGGCTAAACATGATCCTTTTACAGTTAATGATCCAATGAAACCAATTGATGATATTAAATATCCGGTTCAAATGGATCAACGCAGGTTTCAGCAGCGTTTGACGTTAATGAGTGGATTACAGGAAGATTTTCTTAAGAGGCGGGTTGGTCGAAGTACGGAAGCACATCAAGCAATATATGAAAAAGCTGACAAGATGATCAATTCTGAGAAAACGAAAGCCTTTGAATTGCATGAGGAACCTGTTGCTTTACGTCAAGCCTATGGTATGAATCGTTTTGGGCAAGGTTGTTTGATGGCCAGACGACTTGTTGAGTCAGGTGTGAAGTTTGTCGAGGTCTCACTAGACGGATGGGATACGCATAGCAATAATTTTGAGCAAGTGGGAAACCTAATGAGTACAGTTGACCCAGCTTTCGCGACGTTAATCTGGGATTTGGAAGATCGAGGGTTACTTGATAAAACCATTGTTATGTGGTTGGGTGAGTTTGGACGGACACCTAAAATTAATAATAATGAAGGTCGTGATCACTTTGCGAATGGTTGGTCATTAGTTCTTGGTGGTGGAGGCATTCGTGGTGGTCAGGTAATTGGTTCAACAAGTGAGGATGGAATGAAAGTTGTTGATCAACCAGTGTCGGTTCAAGATGTGTTTGTATCTCTTTGTGCGTCCTTTGGTATTGATCATAATTCGGAGAATTGGTCACGTGTTGGGCGGCCTATTCGCGTTGTAAATGGTGGGAACATAATCAAAAGTTTATTTACTTAAAGTGAATCTGATAGTAGTTGTTTTAAATTTTGTATGGGTATTAATCTTTTTTCGTGTCCCGATTCATTATCGCTAGCCCTTTTCTTTAGATGGAACTATTAGAAATCTTATCGTTTTTCCCATCGCTTTTTTCGCTCTTTGTGTGTAGAGTGGCTCATCAAGGTTGTTTTTTCCTTTCCTTTGTCAATTAAGTAAATACAAGACTGTATTTTAGTATGATGATCAGCATGCATTGCTCATGCTGAGATTGGCAAGATCCTGTTCAGATCTTGTTGGGAGGAACTCTGTGTTGAGAGGGTAAATCCTCTTTGGGTTTTTGTTGATCGTTGGGGCTTGATCAAATTTTCATTTCTAGCAATTGCAGTAATTTTTTTCATCATAAATACCTGGTACTTGTCGCGATTGCTTTGTTTGTATTGTTGATTTATAATGGGTGTCTTGGTTGGGTTATGATTAGGAAATCTTGTTAGGGAAAGGATTTTGATGAAGATTCTCGTGGGACCAAATCACATTGAGTTGGAGAATGCAATTCCTGATCTCCAAGGAAAGTTTCCTCAGTTGCAGTTCGAGAAGTGTAGTGATCGGCAAAAACTTGCCGGCGAAATTGTTGATGTTGATGTTTACTTTGGTTGGTTGGATGAAAGCGTGTTTTTGGCGGCGGAAGAATTGAAATGGATTCAGTCCCCAAGTTCGGGAATAAACCACTATTTGGCTGTACCGGGATTAAAGGATAGTGATGTTCTGTTGACAAGTGCTAGTGGAAGTCATGCATCTTGTGTTGCTGAGAGTGCATTGGGTATGATCTTTTCTTTTACGCGGGGAATTCGGCGCAGCATTTCGGCCCAATCAGAAAAAAACTGGTGTGCCCGGGAGATACGTAGTCAGCTTTCTGAACTAACTGATAGTACTATGGGTATTATTGGTTTTGGTGCTACTGGTCGTGCTTTAGCAAAACGTGCTTCGGTTTTTGACATGCGTGTTGTTGCTGTTGATCTTCATCCGATGAACAAGCCAGAGTTCGTTGAGGAGCTTTGGGGTATTGATCAGCTGCATTACCTACTAAGAATATCTGATTATGTTATTGTTATGGTTCCTCATACCGAACAGACTAAGAAAATGATCGGTGTGCATGAGTTGGAATTGATGAAGCCAAGTGCAATGCTGGTCGGAATGTCACGTGGAGGTATTATTGATCAACAGGCATTGCTAGACGCCCTAAATAAGGGGACAATCTCTGCTGCTGCGCTTGATGTGTTCGATTCGGAACCATTACCGGAGGATAGTGTATTGTGGCAATTGCAGAATTTATTGATTACTCCGCATATTGCTGGAGGAACTCAGCATGAGGCAGTGTATGTCATTCAAATATTTGAAGAGAATTTGTCGCAATTTATTAAGGGAAATTATAATTTAAGAAATTTGGTGGATAAGCAGCTTGGTTTCTGAGTTTGATAGGTCTAAATTAGGTTTTCGAGAAAGTTGTCTTGGAAAACGGGGTGAAGAATCATGGATCCTGTAAAGCTGGGATATGTCGGTTGTGGGTTTATGGCGCAAAAAGTTCATATTCCCAACTTTTTGCGTATTTCAGAGTGTGATCTTGTTGCTATTGCAGAGGTTCGGGCAGAGTTAGGTCAGAAAGTTCAGGATCGGTACCGGATCCCGAAACTGTATAAAGATCATCTCGAATTAGCTGGAGACAGTGAGGTTGAAGCTGTTGCTGTGTCAGCAGATTTTGCCTTGCAAGGCGAGATTGCCAAGGATCTTTTAAGTGCAGGCAAATGTGTTTTCATGGAGAAGCCCATGGCCGTTTCTATCACGCAAGCTGAATCTTTGTTGGAAACGGCAAAATCTGCCAACACAAAACTTATGGTTGGTTATATGAAACGGTACGATGCTGGAAACGAGCTGGTCAAATTGAATGTGACCAAGTTTCGGCAAACAAAGGAACTTGGTCACATCACTTATGTCCGAAATCATGGTTTTTGCGGTGATTGGATTTGTAACTTGGATACTCCAATGGAAAGTACCGATGAGACTATACCCAGTGGTCCTAGAAAAATGCCTGAATGGTTGCCCCCAGACCGAGTCGGTTCGTATCTCGGTTACTTGCAACAATATACTCACAATATTAATTTGCTTCGTTGGTTTCTTGATGCTGGTGATGATGTTAGGGTGAAGATGGTCGATTTTGATGAGAACGGCTATTCGGGGATTGTCATCTTTGAAATGGCGGGTGTACGAGTCTTACTTGAGTCGGGTGGTATCTCACACTATCGCTGGGATGAACATACGCAGATCTATTTCCAGCACGGTTGGGTACACACTTGGGCGCCGCCGTTATTACTGAAGAATACATCAGCGGAGGTCGAAATTTATCGTGCAGGTGAGGATCAACAAATTTTGCGGCCGATACCTAAACCCAGATGGACATGGGCCTACCGTCGTGAGCTAGAACATTTTATTAAGCATGTTAGAACAGATCAACCTTTTCGATCTTCCGGTGAAGATTCGTTGACGGATGTACGCTTGTATGAAGAAATTTACAAGAAATTTCTGAATATCAACTAGATTTTTATCAGAAATCTGTTATTAGGCATTAGAAAGTATCGATCTCGATTATGGCGATAGAAGCTACCCTTGAATATTTTAATCATCGTTATCCTTGGCCTGAGGAAACCATGTCGTTCTCGCTAAAAGATGATGCGGATCCGATACTTGTAAGACGATTTTCAATTTCTTAAATGAATGAAATAAGTTCAAGGTTGAAAAAGGTTGCTTGTTCTGAAAAGAGTAGTGGGTGATTATGGGGGCTACACATGAATTTGGGGTTAGAAGGAAAACGGGCGATTGTAACCGGTGGTAGCCGTGGGATTGGTCGATGCTGCGCGCGTGCTCTCGCACAAGAAGGTACTCGCGTTTGTATTGTAGCTCGGACACAGAGCGAACTGAATCAGGTGTTGGAAGAAATCAATGAGATGGATGGTGAAGGTTTTGCTGTTGCTGTTGATTTAACTTCTCAAAAAAGTTGTCAGCAGGTTGTGCATGAGACTGTAGAAACATTTGGTGGAGTGGATATATTGGTTAATAATGTTGGGGCAGCTAAGAATGCCGACATCTTGGAGTTATCTGCTAAGTGTATTGATGACGCGTTACGATTGAAGAGCTATAGTTATTTACGAATGGCTCAACTGGTGATTCCTTATATGAAGGAGAGTCAATGGGGACGGATTATAAATATTGCCGGAGGAGCTGGTACAAGTCCTAGTCGACGAAACATACCAACGGGTGCTGCCAATGTGACGATTTTAAATATGACCCGTGCTCTTTCGGATGCAGTCTCTATTGATGGTATTCTAGTGAATACCATCTGTCCGGGATTGACTAACACCGTCCGAGCGCGTACGCAACAGAATGCAAGAGCCGTTTTCGAAAATCGGGATGTAGAAGAATTGTTATGGGAGCTTGAACGCGAACTGCCGGCAGGTCGTATGGCTGAACCTGAAGAGATTGCCAATGTAGTGGCTTTTTTAGCGTCTGAGACTTGTTCTTATATGTTTGGAAGTTCAATTTATATGGATGGTGGAGCACGACGAGGAACACCTTAAGGTTGTAACTATTGTGGCTAATGTTTGGCTGGGGCTATCTCGCAGTTAGCTTCAGATCCCATCGTTAAAGTCCATCGGTTATATGTGTACGTCGGCTTTGCTATATAATTTCAGTTAAGGTTAGGAGCCTTATTATGGCAAATGTAAATGAAAAATGGTGTTTGGAGTCTGATCAGATTCAATTCTTTCATGACAATGGTTACCTGTTAATTCGATCATTATATAGTTATGAGGAAGTTGTCCAAATGCGTGGACAGTTTCATCAACTTATTACCCAAACAGATAATCGGCCCAAAAATATAAGTTACTCGTTTATGGATCCGCAGGAAAGCTACGAAATCGATCCATTTAACCCTAAAAACGTGCAGGGAATGATGGATCATGTTTTGGCAAGTGATTTTTGGTTTGATCACTTTACTGATCCAAAAGTTGTGTCAATTATGGTTGATTTACTTGGACCAAACATTGACTTTCACAATGGAAAGGTCCGGAACAAACCTCCTGGATTCTATTCAGATCAGAGTTGGCATCAGGATTGGCCATATGAACGGCACACCAAACCGGAACTAGCTGCAGCAATCACATATCTCGATGATACTGATTTTGAATCTGGCGCAACAGAAGTTTTGCCGGAGAGCCATCTTAAAGGTGAATGGGATACATCTGATGGGTATAGAATTCCTGATGATCAAGTCCCCTTGGAAGAACATTGTATCTTGTCTGCAAATGCAGGTGATGTGGCTATAGTTCATGTCTTAGCTGTTCATCGCGCTGGACACAATTTTACGAATACCGCTCGGCACGCTATAATCAACGAATATAAAACTAGCGAAACAATCGATCAGTGGAACAATCGATGTGCTTTTGCAGGACTTCCCTTGGCAAGAAATAGTGGGCTATTGATGCCACGTGTTTCGAAGTTGTGTTGAAGATATACACTTTAATTCGGACCATCTCAGTTTGAATACACAGTTGATTATCATCGTGAATTGTACTATAATTTACGTTTGGTAAATTATAGTTTTAGTTAAGCATTGCAGGTTCCTTTGTACATGAGAATCGTCCGAGATATTAGTGATTTAATTGGTAATACACCGATGATCTGCCTAAATCGTTTGACGCAACCAGGCGATGCGAAAATCTATGCTAAACTCGAATCTTATAACCCGGGTGGTAGTATTAAAGATCGTATTTGTTATGCCATGGTTGAGGATGCAGAAGAACATGGTTGGCTCAAACCCGGCTATACTATTGTTGAACCGACTGCCGGAAACACGGGCATAGGGCTTTCTATCGTTGCAGTAGCAAAGGGATATAATGTTGTGTTGACTATGCCTGAAAATGTCAGTCGAGAGAAATACAGCCTCCTTTTAGCATATGGAGTAGATATTGTTTTAACTCCGGAAGATTCTGGTATGGCAGGCGCGATTTGGGAAGCGGAAGATATTGTTAGAAGGAAACCAAGACACTATATGCCAAATCAGTTTTGTAACGCTGCTAATCCAGAGGCTCATCGTAGTACAACAGCTCAGGAAATTATTGGAGCTTTTGACCAACCAATCGACGTCTTTGTAACAGGTGTGGGGACAGGGGGAACCTTAACTGGAGTTGGCGAAGAATTAAAAAAACATTCAAAAAAAACAAAAGTTGTAGCTGTTGAGCCCAGTGTGTCTCCTGTGTTGTCAGGGGGTAGTCCTGCCCCAACACGTATCGATGGAATTGGTGCGGGTATGGTACCAAAAGTATTAAACGTTGATATTATGGATCAGGTTATCACTGTATCCGATGAAGATGCTTATGACATGATGAAGCAGATTTCCAAGAAAGAAGGGCTACTTGTTGGTATTTCCTCAGGGGCAAACATGTGTGCCGCGTTGCAATTAGCATGTGAGCTTGGGGCGGATAAGCGGTTGGTGACGATTCTTTGTGATACTGGCGAACGATATTTAAGTTTGTCTGATCATTTTCGAGAGAGTAATGGTATTGATATAGAGTGATTTAGAATGACTGAAAATTGCTTGCCGAAAATCACCAACAGTTTTTGTTACAAGGTTCGTCAAATTGATCGACCTCAAGAGATCTTGTTTCAGATGTTTAAACGTTTTGAGGAACGTGCTGTCATAATCACTAGTGGCCAATTGACTGGAATGATTATAATCCATATGGCGCACGAAAATGGAATACCGTTCCGTGTTTGTACTGTAGATACGTTACGTCTTTTTCCCGAAACTTATACTTTTTTGCAGCAAGTTGAAGCTCGATATGGAATACAGATTGAGCGCATAAAACCGGATTTGAAACAGGTTGACCGAATGATCAACCAGTATGGGGAATTTCTGTTCTTTGATAGCAAAGATAAGCAGGAATATTGCTGTCATATTCGGAAAGTGGAACCCCTCGAACGATTACTGACAGATATTGATGTTTGGTTTTCTGGACTTCGTCGCGATCAATCGGGAAATAGACAGAGAACTCCCAAGGCACAGATTATTGAGAAGAAGGGAAGATCGGTTTTGAAAATCAACCCTCTCTTCGATTGGACGGAGAAGCAAGTGCGGGATTTTATCAAAGAACATGATATTCCCATTAACCCATTGCTGTTGTCAAAGGCGAACGGACAATCTTATGAATCGCTTGGTTGTATAATATGTACAACACCCACGTTTCCTGGTGAATCTAGGCGGTCAGGTCGTTGGCGTTGGCAAAATACGCAGGTAGAGGACAACAAAAAAGAGTGCGGCCTCCATTTTTCGATTTAGTGTCGAATTGGAATCGTACAATACACTATTTAAGATATTATTTATTAAAGGAGGGTAAAGGTTTATGTCTGTAATTGTAAGAATTCCAACACCATTGCGGAAGCTTACCCAAAATAAACCAGAAGTCGAAGTAAGTGGAAAAAATATTGAGTCGTTGATTGATAATCTTGAGACTAATTATCCAGGGATTAAAGAGCGAATTTATGATGAAGCCAACAATATTCGTCGTTTTGTTAATATATATTTAAATGATGAAGACATTCGCTTTTTGGAAGGGAAATCAACTGCAGTAAACGATGGTGATGAAGTCTCAATTATTCCTGCAATTGCCGGTGGTATTTTGAATTCCAGCCAACTCGGAAAATAATTTGCTGAAACTTAGTACGGAAATGCTCAAACAAATTTCCGACCACGCAAAATCAGATTTTCCTGATGAATGTTGTGGTATTATCCTGAATGATGGCGAGCAGGATTTTTTGCGACAATGTACAAATATACAGAATCAACTTCATTTGGAGGATCCATCAGTTTATCCTCGTGATGCACGTACCGCATATCAAATTGATCCCAAAGAGTTACTAGGAATTTGCAAAGAATCGGAAGCGAAAAGCCGACCGATTAAAGCATTTTATCATTCACATCCCAATCACCACGCCTATTTTTCAGAGAAAGATAAGGCCGATGCTACGATGTGGGATGAACCGTTATATCCTGATGCGTCTTACATCGTAATTCCAGTTTATGGTGGTAATAGTGAGGAGCAGATCCTAGGTAATATACGGGTGTATACTTGGGATCTGAACATCGGTGATTATCTGGAATCAGAAATTGAAAGTTCAGATGGATAATCGACCGATTGTTGCTCTCGACTTTGGTGAAGCGGACCAAGCAATGCGAATTGTTAGTGAATTGTCTGATTTGGTCTCATGGTTCAAAGTCGGTAAGCAGCTTTTTACGAGTACTGGGCCGTGTATCGTCGAACAGCTGCGTGAGGCAGACAAATCTGTATTTCTCGATCTCAAATTCCATGATATTCCTAACACAGTTGGGAGCGCTGTAGCGTCAGCAACTGCGATTGGAGCAAACATGATTAATATCCATGCGTCAGGGGGGATTGAGATGATGAAAGTTGCGAACCGATCTGCTGAAGAAGTCTCTGATAGACTTAGCATTCCGAAACCTAAATTACTGGGTGTTACAGTCTTAACAAGTATGGATCAGTCAACTTTTCAAAAAGATTTTTCTAGTAGCCGTACACTCTCTGATCAGGTTGCATATTTGTCAGTTTGTGCAAAGGAAGCAGGATTGGATGGTGTGGTTGCATCACCTTTGGAAATCGAAATCATCAGGGAAAAATGTGGAGCCCAATTCTGGATTGTGACACCTGGTGTTCGACCTAAGGCTGCAAGTTTAGGGGATCAGAAGCGTGTTATGACACCCAAGGAAGCAATTGATGCTGGTGCCAACCAGATTGTTGTTGGCCGTCCAATAACTCGAGCAATTGATTCTTTTCAGGCCACAAAATCAATTTTTGCGGAGATAAACGAATGACAACAGAAAAGGTTTTAGAGATTTTTGAGAAGACAGGAGCTTTGCTCAAAGGTCATTTTCGACTCCGGTCTGGTTTGCATAGTGACTGTTTTTTACAGACGGCAGTCGTGTTGCAGTACCCGGAAATTGCTACACAACTTTGTAAAGATCTTTCCAACCAAGTTGATAGTGAAGTTGATGTGGTAATAGGTCCAGCGATTGGAGGCGTAATTATCGCTCACGAAATCGCACAGGCGCTCGTTGCACGTGCCATATTCGGTGAGAAGCGAGACGGTGAAATGATACTTCGTCCGGGTTTCCAGATTAATTCTGGAGATCGCGTGCTTGTGGTTGATGATGTCTTGACAACAGGAGGGTCTGTTTCCAAGCTGATAGATCTCACCCGGCTACATAAAGGAGAAGTGGTTGCTGTTGCTTTTCTTGTTGATCGTTCATCCTCTCCGATTGATTTTGGCGTTCCACAGTTTTGTTTGGCAAATATCGATGCTTCAACTTACCATCCTGAAGATTGTCCGATGGACAAGGCTGGGGTTCCAATTGTTGAACCTTAGCTGTGGTACTTATATTCCATATCAATCAACGAAATAATAAATGTCAAATCGAGAAAAAATCCGCAACTATTGTATTCTTGGACATATCGACCATGGTAAAAGCACGCTTAGTGATCGCTTGATAGAATACACTGGAGCATTGACACATCGTGAAATGCGTGATCAGGTACTTGACCAGATGGACTTGGAACGTGAGCGCGGAATAACAATTAAGGCGAATGTGGTTCGCTTACAATATCCGGCTGACGACGGAGAAACCTACGAATTAAACTTAATTGATACACCAGGACATGTTGATTTCTCGTATGAGGTGTCGCGTAGCCTCATGGCCTGTGAAGGTGCGATTCTAATTGTCGATGCAGCTCAGGGCGTCGAAGCCCAAACCCTCGCTAATGCTTACTTGGCAATTGATAGGGATTTGGAGATTATTCCGGTGATTAACAAGATCGATCTTCCTCATGCTCGCCCGGATGAAGTTCGAAATCAGATTGAAGAGGTCATTGGAATACCAGCTGACGAAGCAGTATTAACAAGTGCTAAGGAGGGGTTAGGAACTAAAGATGTTTTGGAATCCATTGTTAGCCAGATCTCACCGCCGTCAGGTGCGTTGGATTCTCCACTTAAGGCATTATTGATAGATTCGTTTTATGATAGTTATCGTGGTGTTGTGATGTACATTAGGGTATTTGACGGCCAAATTAAGGTGGGAGATCATATTTATGCGATGGCGACTGGTAGCTCACACGAGGTTGAAGATCTTGGTGTATTTCTACCAGAAATGCATTCTATTGATAGCCTCTCGGTAGGATCAGTTGGATATGTTACTGCTAGTATCAAAGACGTTGAGAATGCGAAAATTGGTGATACTATTACACACGTAGGGAGACAAACGGAATATCCTTTACCTGGCTACAAGGAAGTGAAACCAGTTGTGTTCTGTGGACTCTATCCAGCTGACACCGGGGATTTTATTATGTTAAGAGAAGCGTTGGAAAAATTGAAATTGAATGATTCTTCTTTCAGTTTTGAACCTGAAAGTTCTGTTGCTTTGGGGTTTGGTTTTCGATGTGGTTTTCTCGGCTTGCTTCATATGGAGGTAATTCAAGAACGGCTTGAACGCGAATTTAATTTGACATTAATTCGCACATCACCAAGCGTAAAATTACACGTTTATCTGACTGATCAGAGTTCCATTGAAATTGATAATCCAGCACATCTACCGAGCTCTGATCAGATAGATTGGATTGAAGAACCGTATATTACTGCGGAAATTATGGTGCCAACCGATTACATAGGAAATGTAATGGATCTCTGTCAAAAGCGGCGGGGAGGCTTCATTAAGATGGACCAACTTGATAAAACCCGAACTTTGCTTGTATATGATCTGCCGTTAAGCGAAATTCTTGTGGATTTTCATGACAAACTGAAGTCTCTAACGCGTGGTTATGGCTCACTTGAGTACGAGATCAGTGGATACAAGGAATCGAAACTCGTCAAACTCGATATTCTATTGAATGGCAAATCCGTTGATGCTCTCTCAACAATTCTTCACAGAGATGGTGCTTATTATCGTGGCCGAGCGCTGGCCAAGAAATTGCGAGAGTTGATCCCACAACAGATGTTTGAAATTCCAATACAAGCAACGATTGGTAACAAGATTATTGCTCGCGAAACAATTCGCCAGCTCCGCAAGAATGTGACAGCTAAATGTTATGGTGGTGACATTACGAGAAAGCGAAAGTTACTTGAAAAGCAGAAAGAAGGAAAGAAACGGATGAAACAGGTAGGAGATGTCGAAGTGCCGCAAGAGGCGTTTATGGCAATCCTATCAACGGATGACGAATAAGCTACATGGAAGGATTTTTACAATTTATATGGAAGAAAAACTTACTCATCAGAAAATAACGAGATTTCAGGAATTTCGGCAGACAGTATTCTGGGAATATTTACAGGTTATCGTTGTTGCTTGTGCCGCTGTATTTGGGTTAATCCGACCTTTTGTTGTTGAAGCCTATAAGATTCCATCGAGTTCCATGGAAGATACATTACTGATCGGGGATCGAATTTTAGTGTGTAAATTTATCTATGGCTTCAAGATCCCAGGAACTGAGACACGGCTGTTCGATTATCATAAACCTTCTCTGGGAGATGTTATTGTTTTTGTTCCTCCTCACGAGAGGCATAAGAATTATATCAAACGTGTTGTTGCTCTCGCGGGAGATACCGTTGAAACTCGAGGTAATAAACTTTTTGTCAATGGTGAGGAGATTGATAGTAGCAACTACACGAAATATGTCTATGATCAACAGAATTTCCGGGTCTATTCTCCAAGACCCCCATTTCCTCCCTTTCGTTCGCAACCTCAGGATTTGCCAACTTTTGAACGTTGGCAGGAATTTTCAGATTTGGATGAACCGGCTTTTGATCGCTTCTTTAAGGATTACACAACTTCATTGAAAAAGTATAAACCTTTTGTTGTGCCTCCGGGCTATGCCTTTGCTATGGGAGATAATCGTGATCAAAGTTATGATAGTCGTGGGTGGGGACCGGTTGCACTGTCAGATATAAAAGGTCAAGCGTTTATGATTTATTGGTCAATGAATGGTTGGAAACCGAGATTTGAAAGGATTTTTCAGCTCATTAAAACTGAGTACGATGGTAGTTCGGATTAACTGAAGGAATATTAGTTTGTCTGTAGAAGTTCGCTTAGTCGATGTTGTAAAAACTTTTGATACAGCGTTTGCCCTAGATAGTATCAACTTGAGTGTTGAAAGAGGTGAACTCTTTTTTTTGTTAGGTCCCTCTGGTTGTGGTAAGACAACTTGTCTACGTACGATAGCTGGTTTTTATCAACCTGACTCCGGAGAGCTATTTTTCGGTGACCATCTGATGAACAATGTTCCTCCTCATAAGCGGAATACTGGAATGGTCTTCCAGAATTATGCGCTATGGCCACATATGACAGTAGCGGAAAATATCGAGTATGGTTTATCTCTTAGGAAGGAGGATAAGAGCCTACGCCGAGAGAAAGTTTTTTCCGCATTACAAACTATACAAATGGAAGACTACATTGATCGTCCAATTAACAAGCTCTCTGGAGGAGAACAACAACGCGTTGCGTTAGCGAGGGCGCTTGTTATTGAACCAGATGTCTTGTTACTGGATGAACCATTGAGTAACATGGATGCCAAACTTCGGTTGGAGATGCGTAATGAGATTAAACGGATTCATTCACAATCGAACATTACAGCGATATACGTTACTCACGATCAGAGTGAAGCTTTGTCAATGGCTGACCGGATGGCAGTGATGAAAGATGGGAAAATCGTTCAAGTTGGAACACCTCGTCACGTCTATTGTTCTCCTTCCAATACATTTGTTGCTAACTTTATTGGCGAAACAAACTTTGTTTGTGGATCGGTTGAGTCACACGGGACAGCTGAGACAGTAATTAACTCTGAAATTGGAATGCTTTCGAGTCAAATGAAAAAGCCTTTTCAGCAAGGTGAAAAAGTATCTTGCTCAATTCGTCCGGAAGCTATTCAAGTTGGTGGATTACTTCCTCAAGGTGTTGTCAATCAGTTTGAAGCAAAAGTTACTGGTATTACCTATCTCGGTCGAATCGAAGAATATCATCTTCTTGTCAATGATAAAATCCCACTCAAGGCTACACGTTACAAACCGGGGAATTACAGTACTCAGGCAGGGGAGCAACTCACTTGCTTTGTAGCTCCTGAAGACGTTATTCTCCTCCCTCCAGATATGTAGATGAAGTTAACGCTGAACCAGAAGAAAGCCCTCGATATTGAACGCCATATTGCGTTGACAGCTGGTGCTGGTTCTGGTAAAACAGCAGTCCTCGTTAATCGGTATATCGAAATTCTGATTGAAAAAAAACTCCGAGTTGGGCAAGTCGTTGCTATTACATTTACTGAGAAGGCTGCTGCCGAACTTCGTCAACGCATTCTCCGCGAGATTGAAAATCGTATTTCAGATGGACGCGATGTCGAAAAGCTAATAGAAATTAAGGGAAGCATGATTTCCGCTCAGATTTCGACCATTCACGCATTTTGCTCTAGGATCCTTAGGGAACATCCAATTGAAGCTAATGTGGATATTGGTTTTCGAGTCATCGATGGTATTGAGCAACGCATGTCAGTTAGAAGTGCTATTAAGTCTGTTTTGGAAACAATCGCTGAATATCCAAATGATGATCCGAGTTATCAGCGTCTGGCAACCTTGCTTAGGATTTTTGGCGAAAAACGACTTGAACAGATTATTACCAAATTTTTCTCCCGCAGATACGCTATTGATCGACTTTCTGATACAATTTATCAATTGAGTGACGATCAAATACTCTCATATTGGCAACAATTTGTGCAAGATCAATTGAGCCAGGTTATCGAAAAGAATTTCCCTATTGAAGATTGGATTGATCATCTCAATATAACATTGACCATTGCAAAAGGCAGAAATGCAAAAACTGTAAGAGATTTAGTTGATAAACTTGATGCAAACCGAAATCTGCAAAAAAACATCCTAATACTTAACCAGATTTCCGATCTTGTTTTGACTAAGGATAAAAAGAATGTTGCTAAGCAAAACTTCTTTGGTAAAGGAACAGAGATTGAAGAATTTGAGAACCAAGTTCAATTTTTGGTCAAAGCTGGACAAACAGTTAAAAAGTTTCCCTTCATTAATTCTGATGATCGATTGTTAGTTGGTATCAGCCATTCATTAGTCGAGATCTACTGCAGAGTTCGCGATCATTACGACACACGAAATGCTCAGCAAGGGGTACTTGATTTCGATGATATATTGGTGAAAGCCAAAACTTTGCTACAGAACCAGGTGATTCAGAAGCGTTTGGCGCAACGTTATGCATACATTATGGTAGATGAATATCAGGATACTAACACGTTGCAGTATGAGATTTTGAAGCCGATAATTTCAGGTTTCTCTACTGGGAACTTTTTCATTGTTGGAGATCAGAAACAGAGTATATATGGTTTTCGAGATGCAGATGTTAGAGTCTTTCAACAGACCACAAACGAGATGCTCAAATATCAGGAAAAGAATACGAGCGATTTTAAGTGGGATGAACAGTTACTGTCATCGACACAACAAGAGAAATGTGGAACCCTCCATTTGGCGGAAAATTTCCGGCTTCTTAGCAATCTGGTTGCTTTTGTGAACCTCCTCTTTGAACAGATTATGGGTTATGAGTTGGAAAATGAATTTGAAGTTAGATACGATCCATTGATCAAGGGGCGGAGCAATAATGCTTCGGGAAATATAGAATTATTACTTGGTTCCGAAACTCAGAACGAACATCAACTGATTGCCGCTCGTATTCATCATATGATTGATACGGAAGCGACTGTCTGGGAACGAAACAATATGGGAGAGATTGAGCGACCAATTCGATATAGTGATATTGCCGTTTTAATTCGCAATCGAACACATTTACCGCAAATTGAGAGCCAATTCATTCGAGCAGAGATTCCGTATCGAATCGCAGGAGGAATTGGATTCTATCAACGGCAGGAAATTTATGACATTGTTAACTATCTGCAGTTTTTAGAGAGTCCTTCTAATGATGTTGCCCTCTTTGGCTTGTTACGTGCGCCTTTCTTTAGTTTATCGGACACGAAGTTATACGAAATTGCGCGTATGGAATTGGATTCATGCTTATGGGAGAAATTAAAGAATTACGGAAGGTTGAATTTAGATCAGACAGGGATTCAGAGTGCAATAGAAAAGTTGATTCGGCATCTTTCTGTCTTTGCCAATTTGCCGATTAGTATGCTGATCCGGAAAATTGTGAGTGAAACTGGGATGATTAGTGTGCTCAGTGTAGGGCAACAAGGGAATCAGCGGTGGGCAAATTATGAAAAGCTACTTGACATTGCTAGGGAATTTGACAAGTCTAGCTTTATGAAATTATCGAACTTCTTGGAACAGATCAAAATCATGATTTTGGAGGAGGATCGAGAAGAACAGGCGACTATTGAACACACTAACGACTGTGTACAAATTATGACTGTACATGCCTCAAAGGGGCTTGAATTCCCTGTTGTAATATTACCTGATTTGCATTACCCACCGAGAACAGATTCGGAACCGTTAATTGATGCTGAAGTTGGGATTGGCATGAGTCCGAAAAATCCAAGCAAGAATTTCGATAGAAGTGCCCCGGCGATGATTGAAGTTATAAAAACGCGATTAACAAATCGTCAACTGGCTGAAGAGAAAAGGCTTTTTTACGTTGCTGCTACACGTGCGAGAGATTGCCTGATACTATCAGCTACTCTTGAAGAGGGGAAACGACCGAAAGGATGGTTAGCTTGGACTTTAGATGCTTTAGGATTGAGAGATGGAATTCATCGGGATTTGTACGAATTTCCTGTCACCATTGAGGTGGTAAACTCTGAGTTTGAAGGTTCATATGATCAAGTTGATTTTATACTTCCATTGTCTGTTATTCGTTCGGTGTCTGAATTGGGGTCCTGTACAGGATTCCCAGGAGCTCAAGTTGTTGCGCCTACGATAGATCTACCAAAAATTCACATTGGGCCGCTTCAAAGCCCTAATTTGGGTGGAACTTTCAGTGTCAGCGAACTTGTTACATATGCTTATTGCCCAATGATGTTTTGTCTCAAGCGTCAATTTGGTGTGTCAATCGATGGGACAGGCAGTGAAGTCTGGCAGTTAAATCATGATGTTGATGAACCTGTTGATGTTGCCATACGTGAAGTACTCTCGCAGATTGAAAACTGGTCGGACTGTGATCAGATTCATTCGCTAGTCCAGTCTGTAGCACATGGCTTCACCGAATTGGTTGATGTTGTTCATCGTCATGTTGATTGTTTCATCCAATCAGAGATTGGAGGCATGACCTTGAGTGCGAAAAGCGGTTATTGCGAATCTCAGGTACATGCTTTGGTTGGGAAACACATTATTCATGGGAAGATTGATCGGATTTTCAAGACCCCAGATGGAACTTGGGAAATAATCGAATACAAAACAGAAGATGTTGGGATCTCATCAATTTTAGACAGAATTGATTTCTATCAAACACAAGTCGAATTGCAGGCACTACTTGTCCATCGGCTTTTTGTTGATCAGGAATTTGTTCCAACAACAATCTTTTTTACACAAACTGGTTATTCGCACCGTTTCAGATTCAATTTGTTGGATATAGAAGAAATTGAAGCCCGTTGGACGAAGCGTATCGTCGATATTCAAAATAGTGAGTTCAAGCCGGGACAGAAGGATTGTCTAATGTGCATTGGTTCGAATGACCTGAAATGCTTCAATCAATTTCGATTGTAGTTAATTGTTGGCCGCTCAAAACGAGGTCTATGATTTGCCTCGTTTTTTTACGGGCACGGTCGATATGATTCAAACGCGAGCTTATTTGAGCTTCTATTTGATCGAGCTGTGTTGAAAAATTCTGGGACATTCGCTTAACTTCCTTTGGTGACGTACCACCAACACTTCTATTATTTTGTAATGTATTTACGGGGTCGAGAATTTGTTGAAGTTGGTCTATCTCCAAATCGATTCCCCTTTTGCTCAGTAAATGCTGTGTCTGATCCCAGTTAGCAAAAGTGTTGCCGGATCTTGATAGTTCGCCGACTACATTTCCGACAATTTCATGGCATTGGCGAAACGGAATGTCGTGTGCAGAAACCAGGTAGTTCGCTAGTTCAGTAGCTGTAATAAAATTCGTGTCACATAGCTGCGCCATCCGCACTGTATCAAAGTTAGTTGTTCCCAACATATCTGGAAGAATAGCGAGGCATGATTTCACCACATCAAGAGCCTGCCACAATGGTGGTTTGTCCTCTTGTAAATCGCGATTGTAACCCATTGGCAAGCCTTTGAGGTTAGTCAATACATCAATGAGAGCACCTATAACTCGACCGGTTCTTCCTCGTGTTAATTCTGCGATATCTGCGTTTTTCTTTTGTGGCATAATTGAACTACCTGAAGCAAATTGGTCGTCAAGTGCCGCTATACGAAACTCATAGGAGGTCCAGTAAATAATTTCTTCGCAAAAACGGGATAGTCCGACCATCAAAATGGATAGAGTTGAAAGTATTTCAAGGATAAAATCTCGTGAACTTATCACATCAAGCGCATGCTCTTGGATACCATCGAATCCAAGGAGTTTTGCCGTTAAAGCTCGATCGATAGGGAAAGATGTTCCTGCCAATGCGGCCGATCCAAGTGGATTCTGATTGATGAATGTGTAAGTCGAATCGAAACGTTTTAAATCTCGAAGAAACTTGCTGACATAAGCGGTTGCCCAGAAACCAAGGCTTATTGGTTGTGCATGTTGGGTGTGGGTATAACCTGGCATTACCGTATAATAATGTTGATCAGCAATAGATAAAAACGATCGGCAGAGATTACTAAGCTGCTGTTGTATATCTAAAACCTGCTGACGAAGATAAAGACGTACGTCAGTTAATATCTGATCATTCCTCGATCGGGCCGTGTGCAATTTTCCACCAAATTCCACCCCTGCAGTTTCGATCAGATACAACTCAACATTCATATGAACGTCTTCGTTTTTTGGGTCGAGTCTGAAAATTCCAGCTTTAAAGTCTTGATCAACCTGATCAAGACATAGTATTATCTGCTTGAGATCTGCGTTGGAGATGATTTTCTGCTTAGCAAGCATGATAGCGTGAGTTTGGCTTCCCCAGATGTCATACTCAACAAGACGAAGATCTGTTTTTGTTGATTCGGTGAAATCTTGCGTTTTTTGATCCATGTCAGCCTGAAAACGGCCGCTCCACAATTTCTTTTCTTTCATTCGTAGCCTCGAATATTTTGCTGATTATAGCATGTGTCTTTGGAATCAGCAAGTGATGGAGTTACCGTGGTTTTACTTGACGACATCATGGGGTAAGGGTAGAATATTGCTAACTTTAGAGGAGTCGGGAATTGCATGTTTATCTGATATTTCTTATGCTTTCTATCCTGTTTAATATCGGGTGTTCGACATCTCATCAACCCATTGAAATCCAGCATCAAAGTAAGTTTGCCTTCAAGGCATATGAAGCTCAGCTATGGAACGAAGCTGTCTTTCGTTGGAACCGAATTTTGCAGATCGATCCCAAGTATGTTCCTGCTTATAACAATCTTGGTGTTGCGTATGAAGCGTTGGGTAAAATAGACGCAGCTTTGCAGGCCTACGAAACAGCTACTGAATTAGACCGAGATAATAGGTTCTACCGGTTTAATTACCGTAGATGCCGGTTTTCGCGTAGAGTTGTTGAGGAAGAGGACCATGAATCAAACGATTGAAGTATTGTGCTTGCTAGTTCTAACTAGTATCATGATAACAGTGCTTATCGGGTGTGGTGATTCCGTCCGAAAAATCAATATTCCTGTTAAGGTTGATTCCCAAATAGACCTCGGTCAGTATAAGAATTTGGTGGTTCTACCATTTACGGCGGTACCGCGGAGAAATATGCTGGCAAATGTTCCTGTAGACACTGGGAATGAAATTGCACTGACACTTAGGTATAAATTGGGTAGACGAAAGGGTCTGAATGTAATAAGTACCCAAGAAACATTTTTGATGCTTGATGGCGAAATCTCTGCCGTTAACACTTTAGCGAAGGCAAATGTTGATCGTGTTATCTCGATTGGTGAATATATGAATGTTGACGCAATTGTTGGTGGAAACTATGATTTTTATGCCGTAAGTCAGCCGAGACGTGCCTACTCTGAGCGGTATTCCCGAACACTGCAACGTTATGTAACCTACCATCAGGATTATCTAGAAAAAACATACGTGTTGTCTCTACGAATTCAGATTCTTGACGTTGCAACCAAAGAGTTTGTTTGGGATGAACTTTACAATCGTCGTGCCAGTGAAGCGCATAGTCTGGGATCAATGATCATCTCAGAAGTTGCTCCGACTAATAGTATCCTCAAAAATTTAATTCAACAAGCGTTGCGAAAATTTATCCGAGAGATTTCGCCCCATTACGAAACCGAATATCGTTTTTTAGTGCAGTGACAATCTGCTATCTAATTGTTAAGCACTGAAGCGACAGCCACATTTTATCTTCAAATTGACAACTTGAAAAAGCAACTTCAGCTACTTACATATCTCTTTTACAGCTTGATATTTTGTTTTGGGATTTCTGTTGCCTCTGCACAGTATTTCGGCAAAAATAAGGTGACGAATCGAAAGTTTGATTGGATGATTCACCGGACAGAGCATTTTGATATCTACTACTACGTAGAAAATTCGAGATTGGTTCCGATCATGGCTGACATTTCGGAAGAAGCGTACGAGAAACACAGTGAGGATTTCGGGCATCAAATTAAGAGCCGTACTCCCTTGATTCTGTACCAGTCGCATACTGACTTTCGCGATACTAATATTATCCTTCAAGAACTAACTGAAGGAGTGGGTGGATTTGCAGAGATCTTCAAACGTCGAGTTGTGATTCCTTTTACAGGTTCTTTGGAGGCGTTTAGAGAGGTAATTTACCATGAGTTGGTTCACATTTTCCAATACGATATTATCTATCAAAAACCAGTTGCGCGGATCTATAGTGGTGAATTTATGCACAGCGCACCAATATGGTTTATTGAAGGTAGTGCGGACTATCTAGCTAATGATGTTGATGCAATGGGGGAAATGGTTTTGCGCGACGGGTGTTTAGACAACAATATTTTGCCGTTAACGCGCCTGAAGGATTTTCGAGCACTTGGGTCACAGGTTTACCTCGGTTATAAGATCGGTCAATCAGCGGTTGGCTATTTGGTTGATACTTATGGTCGGGAGAAAATTGGTGAGATAATGTATGAATTGCGTCAAAGTCGAACAAAAAATTTAGACAAAGCCTTTAAAAATACCCTTAATGTGACAGTCGAAGAATTCGATAAAAGTTGGCAAAATTGGCTAAGGAAAAGATATTGGTCAATGATGGCCAATAAGGATTTTCCGGAAACAGTTGCTGAAAACCTGACTGAGGATTCGCGTTACTCACACAGCGTTAAACCGATCTGGTCACCTAGTGGAGATATTGTTGCCTATATAACTGGAAATGAAGGGTTTGGAGAGATTATTCTAGTTTCTGCCAAAACGGGTAAGCGGCTTTTTCGTGTCAGCAAAAGGTTTTTTCATGACGAATATGAAGATATTCTTACGAATGGCAATGGTCTGGCATGGTCTCCTGATGGTGACCGAATTGCTTTTCTCGCACGCTATCATAAATCAGTTTACTTGCTGGAAATTGACATTTTAGCTGAAGAAATCAGAACTCGTGTTAAATTAAAATATGATTCAGCCCATTCACCAACTTATCATCCTGATGGTGAACGTATTGTTTTTGCTGCCTTGGAAAATAATCAGATAGATCTCTTCATGATCAATTTGGTGGATCGCAAAATTGAACGTATAACAGATGACCCGTTTGACGATAATTATCCAATGTGGCATCCGAAGAAGAATCAGATTGTGTATTCCTCAGAGCGAGATGGCAAAAATCGTCTTGTGCTCCTAGATCTTGATCGTAATATAGGTTGGGAACTGACCCATGATCGGTATAATGCTATCGCGCCGAATTGGTCGCTTGAAGGAGATAAAGTGGTTTTTTCCGCTGATCTCAGTGATGTCTTTGATTTGTATACCTTGAATGTAGATGGAACTAGACTAACGCGTCTGACACATATTTTAACTGGTTGTTCTGATGCCAGTTTCTCGCCAGATATGAAGAGAATTCTCTTCAGTGGTTATCGACGAGGCAAACAGGATGTCTACATCATGGAAATGGAAAAGGCCGTTAATCAGAAGATTGATTTTCCTCCAGTAGAAAGGACTGAATTTGCACCGGAATTGCCGCAATCTGAGCCGGTAAAACGAAGAATTGCACAGAGAAAATACCAGGCAAATGTCGGCATTGATGCAATCTTTACTGATTTTAGTTTGAGAGCGGATGGTTTGCTCCGCAACATGACGGAGATGATCGCCAGCGATATGATGGGTAATCATCGATTTAGTTTAAGCTTGGTAAATCAGTCAGGATATTTTGCACCTGATTTTGTGGCTAGTTATGGGTACCTAGAAAAACAAGCCAACTTTGGAGCTTCAATTTTTAATTATCATGAATATCATATGCTTTCTTCAATCACCAGCAGGCGCGGAGTTTTACAACGAATCAGTGGCTTTTCCGGATACATAAGTTATCCATTTAACCGATACCGTCGGCTTGACCTCGAACTTGAATTGTACTCGACGCCTTTTACTTATAATTACGCATCTAGTCAATCTCTTGATAATCCAAGGGGATTACTATCAATGGGTTCTTTGTCTTTTGTCAGTGATACAACCATGTGGCGTCAGTTCGGTCCACACTCTGGGACTCGCTCGAAGTTGTCTGTTGATAAAGCTTTTCCACAAATTGGAAGTGCGTTGGATCTCGCTAACTTTGTGTTCGATATGCGTAGATACTTCAGAGTTGGCCGTCGGTCAACTTTGGCAACACGGCTTTTGTTAGCTGGTAGTTTTGGTTCCGATCAGTCACTTTTTTATCTTGGTGGGATTGATACGTTGCGCGGTTACAACTACGAAGCTCTTACTGGAACTCGTATCGGGCTTCTGAATTTTGAACTCCGGATTCCATTTATTGACGAACTTCGATTTGGCTGGCCGATTGAATGGGGAATTGGGGGCATCCGAGGGATTGCTTTTTCCGATTTTGGCACGGTCTGGAGCGATGAATCGAATAAATCTATTTTTATCCGCAAAGAATATAAATTTGGACCTAACAACCCATACCAAGCTGTTATCACCAAAGGTAACAGTATCCAACTTAAGGATATTAAAGGATCTATTGGAGTTGGGATGCGCCTGCAATTAGGAATGTTCGCACTTGATTTCGTTGCAGCTCGTCGTACAGATTTATCGCGAATTGAGCCTAAAGCTACTTATCGTTTTGGCTTGGGACAAGCGTTTTAACCTCTAAAGTATGGAGTAATTATTGATGGACTCTCGTCTTAAAAGATTAGTCATTTTTGCAATAGTGATTTTGGTGTTGATGGCACTCTCCTCGGTTTTGGTGAAGATCTATCCTGATTTGCTTTGGTTTAGCATGGTAGGCTATTTAGGAGTATACAAAAAAATATTGGTTGCTAAAATTTGTCTCGGGGTCGTTGTAGGCCTTGTGTTTTTAACCATCACATTAGGTAATCTTTATTTTCTAAATCGATTTTCCCCAGCCCGTTTCAGTCCCTTAATTGTTGATGCGATTCCAGTTGGAGGTGAGCTTGATTTCGATCTCCGAAAAATAGTCTATTCTGTTCTGGCGCTGCTCTCAATTGCCTATAGCATGTTGATTGGCTACTCATCGTCCAGTAAATGGGAAATTGTGCTTCGTTACCTTGGGGCCAAGCATATCAGCGTAAGTAACACCGATCCCATATTTGGCAAAGATGTCAGCTATTATATTTTCCGAATGCCGTTGGAACAGTTTATTTGCAGCAGTTTATTTGGGCTTTTGGTGTTACTTACCATTTTTACTTCAGTAATTTATTTCTTCCATGGCTCAATCTTTAGTGATCGAAATCATTTAGAACCACCTCGTAAAGTCAAAGCCCATCTGTTTGCTCTAATTTCATTAACCTTTATCTTCTTTGCTTGGAATTGCCGATTCATGATGTTTGATTTGCTTAACAAACCCAGTAGTGATGCTGTACGTGTTGGTGGTGGATATGCTGCCATACATGCCCGTCTGCCACTTTTATGGGTAATGTTGGTATCAGCAATTGCTAGTAGTATTGTTTTTCTAAGCAGTATGTTTCTTCGTCGTGTACGATATGCATTGGGAGTGCTAGCATTGTTTTTCACAATTGTTTTTGTCGGCCAGTTTTATCCGAGATTTGTTCAAAGGTTTCGTGTTGAGCCAAACAAGCAAGAATTGGAAGCTAAATATATCAAGCACAATATTGAGGCAACGCTTTACGCCTACGGACTTACAGATAAATGGGTTACCGAAGAAGAATATCCTCTTACGGATGAACTGTCATATGAAGATGTAATGAGCGAGGAAAATGCTGAGGTCATCAACAGCTCAAGGTTATGGGATTGGAGACCTTTGCGGCGAACTTTCCGCCAATTACAGGAATTAAGGTCTCAGTATGATTTCGTTGATGTAGATATTGATCGTTACCAGATGGATGGTGATGTGCGGCAGGTAATGCTCTCGGGCCGTGAATTAAACATAAACGATCTACCAAGTGCTCGTCGAGATTGGTACAAAAAAACCTATGTCTACACTCATGGTTATGGGGCTGTGATGAGTCCAGTTAGTGAGATTGAAGATGGCAAACCTAAGATGTATATTCGCGATATCGATCCGATTACCTATGCTCCAGAATGGAATCTGAAGTTTGCTGATAATCCAGGTCCTCGAATTTACTATGGAGAGCGGACAACACATTACGTTATTACTCACCCCAGCCGAAAGAGTGAGGGAAAAGAACTACTTGAATTTGATTATCCGCTGTCGGTTGGTCAAGATTATAAGAAGTATGCTTATCAGGGACTAGGCGGGATTAAGTTGTCGTCTTTCTGGCGCAGATTGGTTTATATGCTTAAGTTTAACAACGAGATAAAATTTGTGTTACCAGGAGAAATAAATCGACAGAGTCGTGTCATGTACCATCGTCACATCAAAGAGCGGACACAGAAAATTGCCCCTTTCTTGCGTTATGATAAAGATCCTTACCTCGTTTTACATGAAGGTCGACTTATTTGGGTTCTGGATGCCTATACCATAACAAACCGATACCCTTATTCGTCGCCGATGCAGGATGTCCTGAGATCAACTATAGCGGAGCGGCAAGGGTTGCGTACAGCGAGACGAATTCAAGGAGGTGAAAGGCCTTGGGGAAACTACATTCGAAATTCGGTTAAAGTGACGATTGATGCTTACGATGGTACGGTAAATTTCTACCTTAAGGGGGTAGAGGATGATCCCATTGTGCAATGCTATAAGAACATTTTTCCAAATTTATTTAAACCGTTTTCAGATATGCCTGATAATCTTAAAACTCATATCCGTTATCCAATGACAATGTTTTTAATCCAAGCGCGTATGTATCAAGATTATCATATGAAGGATCCCATCACTTTTTATGCGGGAGAAGACCCGTGGGAAATTGGTCAAGAGATTTATGATAATACAGAACAAATGAGACAACCGACACTACCTGTCCAATCCAATCCGTTTGCCCCAGCACCGGAGAGAGTCGCTCCAACGGTTTCAAATGTGCAAGACGTTGCGCCTTATTATGTTATTGTTAAAATTCCGGGGCAAGAACGCGCAGAATTTGTGTTAATGCTTCCCTTTACTCCAAAAAACAAGCAAAACCTTACTGCTTGGATGGCAGCGCGCTGTGATTTGCCTCAGTATGGTCAATTAATCGTTTACAGATTCTCAAAAGGAAAACTGGCTTCTGGACCAATGCAGGTAGAGAATTATATTAGCCAAGAACCGGATATTTCACAGCAGATTTCACTCTGGAATACCCAAGGTTCTCGTGTCCTGCGAGGCAATCTTCTGATCATTCCGATGAGTGAATCGCTGCTGTATGTGGAGCCAATATATATCCAGTCAGAAGGGGATTCGGCGATCCCGGAGTTACGTCGTGTCGTTGTCGGTTATCGGGAAAAAGTTGTCTGGGGATCGAGTCTTGATCAAGCATTAATTAAGCTCTTCAATGTTTCACCAGTGGATACTATATCGGGATCCGCCGAGAAACGAAAAGCGGGAGCAACGGACTTGTTTGTCGATGATAGTTTGTTGGACAGCAGTCTGGCCGAGTTGGCTAAGCGTGCGAATCAATATTTGAATCAAGCTCAAAATGCTCAGAGATTAGGTGACTGGGCAAGCTATGGAACGCAGTTGAATTTGCTTGAGAAGGTTTTGAAACAGATGGAGGATCAGGATACACCTCTTAGTGAAACCTCAGAATAATAGTGCTTGTTTGATTCTCGATGGGCGAATTTGAACTTAACTGACAGGTGAAGTATGGTACATTTACTGGCAAGTGAGTTTCTTCCAAGCTCCTTGGTGATTTGCTTGTTTCAGGCTTTAAGCTCTCTATCTCATAATTTTTATCCTGCCTTGGATCCGAGATTTTTTGTGAATTTCATGCCACTTCATTCACTTGTAATTAGGATTTAACTGCCCTCATCAGATTGTCCATATTCAATCCAAATAAAAATAGAAATCTGAGTTTATGTTGCATCTGATTTGAACAAGTCGATAAAATATGGTAACAAATCGATAAAATCTAATAAACATTTGAAACAGGTTGTATTGTGACAACGTTCTTCTCTTCTAGAGAAGAGACTCAAACTCCGGAGGATTAAGACTTTGTATCTTAGTCAACTTAAGATTAGCGGTTTTAAAAGTTTTGCTGACGAAGTTGAATTGATTTTGAAACCGGGTGTTACAGCGATTGTTGGCCCTAATGGGTGTGGAAAGAGTAATATTTCTGATGCTGTCCGCTGGGTGCTTGGTGAGCAACGTCCACGATCGTTACGCTGTGCGAATATGCAAGCTATCTTGTTTAATGGTGGAGAATCGTTAAAGCCTGTGAGCAAGGCTGAAGTAGCGATGCGAATTGCAGACATCGAGGATAGAATAGCACTTGAATCCCCTGAGCTTGAAATCATGCGGCAGCTAAAGCGAGGTGGCGAGAGTAATTATTTGATTAATCAAGTTCCTAGTCGGCTTCGAGATATCAACGAGTTGTTTATGGATACGGGTATTGGGGTTGATGCCTATTCTGTGATGGAACAGAGTAAGATTGATCTTATTCTCAATGCACGTGCTGAGGATCGTCGTCAGATTTTTGATGAAGTTGCGGGGATTACCAAGTACAAGCATCGTAAAAAAGACGCGCTTAAAAAACTGGAGCAAACGGAACAGAATATCAGTCGGGTGAATGATATTATCCATGAGCTAGAACGTGAAACTGAGTCACTCCGTCAACAAGCAGAACAAGCTGAGAAATATCAGAAACTGCATCAGATGTTAAAAGGGTTTGAACTGAATCTTAGCAAACAGGAGTATAATCGGTTTGTTAAAGAACTTAGCGAAACTCAACTCAATTTAGAAGAAATTCTGATCGTGATCGCTGAAGCTCGAGAAGCTATTGATTCCACCGAGTTGCGAATTGAAGAATCAACCAATAGACAGATAGAGTTAGATCGGCTGATTCAACAGGGGCAAGCAGTTGTACTTGAATTTCAGAGTGAAATCGAAAAGACCGAGCGTCAGATCGTTCTTTATAAAGAGCGGCAACTGAATATTCAACAACAGCGCACACGGGCTGCTCAAGCTATTGACTCGCTACAACAACAACTTGATGGGATTGACGCACAGAAGCAAAAATCAAAACAAGAACAGGCGAAAACTGATGTAGCCTTCAAGCTAGAAGAGAATCGATTGAACGCGCGTAAAAGTACATTAGCGGATTTAATGTCACGTGTTAATCAAACCAGTCAATCGATTGAAGCCGCACAAACAAAGCACTTAGAGGCAACCAGCCAAATTTCAGTAGTCGAACGGCAGATACTCTCGATCAATAACAGAATAGAGTATTCTGAATCTGATTTTATACGAATTAATGAAAGTTTAGAAGGCTTAGGGGGCGATTTTGATACCGCGCTGACGACGCACAAGGAATCAGAAATGCGTGAGAAGCAGGTGGCGGTAGAACTCCTTAGAATTGACAAGCAGAAGGGCGAGAGTGATCAAGAACTGCAGAAACTACAAGCCAATCTTCATAAGTTGGAAGTAGAAATACAGGGTTCAAAAGAATCGTTGGGAATGAGTGCTTCGCGTCTCAAGTCTCTAAAAGATCTTCAGAGCACACATGAAGGATACTACAATGGTGTGCGTGCTATCCTGAAGGCAAAGGAGGTTGATTCCAACAAGTTTGGTGGCGTCTGTGGTGTAATCGCCGAACTCATTTATACTGATCCTGACTATGAATTGGCAATCGAAGTCGCACTCGGCGGTGCGATTCAAAATATCGTTACCGAAACGGCAGAAGATGCCCAGGCAGGTATTGCGTTCTTGAAGGAGAAGCGTGCTGGGCGAGTGACCTTCTTACCTTTGGATATCCTGCGTCCTCGATACTTCAATGAAGATAAATTATTAAATCAGCCTGGCGTAATTGGCGTGGCTGGAGATTTGATTGATTGTGACCCTAGATATGATGTAGCAATTGATCAACTTTTAGGTAATACATTGGTTGTTGAGGATATCGATATAGCGGTGCAGTTAACACGGAAATTTCGCCCGAATGCCCGACTCGTAACTCTTGAGGGTGATGTCATCAATACTTCGGGCGCTGTTACAGGTGGACACACAAGTAGCAAAACTAGTGGGCTTCTGAGTCGGTCTAGAGAGTTGGAAGATCTGGAAAAACGGGTGAGTAATCTTAATCAAAAAGTTATCGAAAAGGATTCGCAACGTAAGGAACTGGTTAAGCGTATCAATGAGCTGCAGCAAATTCGACACAAGTTAAACGCTGAATGGCAAGAATGCCAAATTGAGCACAAAAGTCTTCTCCAAATGCTAGATCAATCGCAACAAAAGCTTAATCAAATTCGATATCAGCTTGATGCAATTGAGCAAGAGCGAGCCGATTTGGTTGAACAATCAGAGCAAATTGAAGGAGAACGCCATCATCTCGAAACTGATCTGAAACAGGCCCAGAAGTCTGATTCCATCTTGCTTCGCAAGGTTGAGCGGCTTATGGAACAAGTCGAAGCGGAAAAGGATAAACTCAGTGAAGTCGAAGAATCATGTCAGAATCTACAAATCTCATTAGCCACGAAGGGGGAGAAACTACAGAGTTTAAGTACGACCATCACTTCGTTTGATGAGAATCAGAATCAAATAGTTGAAAGCATGCATAGTCATCAGAAGATCATTGATTCTGATGAGGAGATGAAGCAGGAGCTTACTGGTCAGATTGACTCAGCCCAAAAACGATTTCTTGAACTTGAGCAAGAAAAATTTGAGAATGAGGAAAAAGCTAGTACGCTTCAAGCCGAGCGTGAAAGCATAACAGAAGTTATCTCCGAATCACATAAGATGATTAAAAAGGGCAGACAACAGTTTGATAAACACAATCGAATGCGTCATCAGTTAGAGGTTAGCACGACTCAGCTGGAGATGCAATTGAAGGGGATTTCGTCAAAAATTCAAGATAAATACCAAGTGTCCATTGATCAGATTGAAGATGAAGATACTGGAAATGAAATTGATGAACTTGAACTGGTAGCTCAAACTGAAGATTTGAAAACCCAAATCGAAGCTATCGGTCCCATTAATCTTAAAGCAATTGAAGATTATCAAGAACAGAAAAAACGAGAAAGTTTTCTTGTTTCACAACGGGAAGATTTGCAAAAGTCCCTCGATTCCACATATGATACAATTGAGAAAATTAACCAAACATCGTGTGAAGCGTTCCAACGAACCTTTGACCTGATCAGTGCAAATTTTCAGGAAGTTTTTACTGAATTGTTTGGTGGTGGTGAAACGGAACTACAGCTAACAGATGAATCAAACTTGCTTGAATCCGGCGTTGAAATCATTGCGTGTCCACCAGGAAAAAGACCTCAGAATATTACTCAACTTTCAGGTGGTGAACGCTCTCTGGTGGCGATTGCTCTCCTTTTTGCCATGTTCAAAATTAAGCCGAGTCCTTTCTGTGTGATGGATGAGGTGGATGCCGCGCTCGATGAGTCGAATGTCTTGCGGTTCACCAACCTAATTCGCAAATATGTCGACCAGACTCAGTTCATTATTATTACTCACAATAAGCGAACAATGGAAACAGCAGATATCATTTATGGTGTTACAATGGAACAAGCAGGTGTTTCAAAAATTGTTTCTGCAAAATTCAGTGATTAGTTACTAGAGGAAACCACAAGCCAGTGTTAAGAAACTTGTTCAAGAAAAAGGATAAAGTAAAAGATCAAGAGTCGTCAGCACCATTGGAAACAATAGATTCGGATGTCGCTGAAGGGAAATTAGATTCCTCTGTCAATGGTACTGAGGAAGAAAAAAGAAAAAGTTGGTTTAATCGTCTCAAAACTGGGTTGTCGAAGACTCAAGAAAACCTTATTGGTCATATTCGATCTCTTCTTCGGGCAGATCGGAAAATCGATGAGGAACTGATGGAGGAGATCGAAGAAATCCTTATACAAGCTGATGTAGGCGTAAATACAACAATGATGCTGATGGACAACGTCCGCGATATCGTGCAGTCGGAGGGACTGAGCAACTCCTCCGATTTAGAAGGTGTAATCCAGCAAGAAATTCTCAACATTCTTGACGAAATCGATCAACCTCTGGATATCTCCGACCATCAACCGTATACAATTCTTGTTTTGGGTGTTAATGGTGCTGGTAAAACGACAACGATTGGGAAACTTGCCCATCGATTCAAATCTGAAGATAACCACGTGCTTGTTGCGGCCGCAGACACATTTCGTGCCGCGGCTACTGATCAGCTGCAGGTATGGTGTGATCGTGCTGGGGCTGAACTGATTAAAGGGAGCGAGGGCTCTGATCCTGCATCTGTGGTCTTTGATGCTGTTGACGCCGGCAAATCTCGCGGGGCTGATGTGGTGATTGTTGATACTGCGGGCAGGCTTCATACTAAGAAACCTTTAATGGATGAACTCGCTAAGATTGGACGGATAATGGAACGAGCAATCCCTGGAGCCCCACATGAGGTGCTATTGGTAATTGACGGTACAGCAGGTCAAAATGCGATTATACAGGCCAAGATATTTCATGAGGCCGTCCCTGTTACTGGTGTTGCTATTACCAAACTTGATGGTACTGCTAAGGGGGGGATTGTGATTGCAGTTAAGCATGAAATTGGAGCTCCTGTTAAGCTGATTGGTATTGGCGAACAACTTGATGACCTTCGTGATTTTGTCGCCAAAGATTTTACTGATGCCTTGTTTCAGCAAGAAAGCCATCTAGAAAGCAATTTGATGGTTGATGAATAAAGAATACCCATCCGTTATCCACTATTGAACCCTTCCATTGATTTAATCCGTCCTGAAAACAGCTTTTGTTTTGTTTGACTTCTGCAAATAAGTTGGATATATTGACCGTGGGCAAAACCCAAGTTAGAAAAAAACGAACTTTTTCCGGATCCGTTTGTCTATAAAGTTAGCGTGCAAACATACAATATTTCTTCCATTACCACATTTTTTTCTAAAAAGGCTGCACCAATTATTGATCAACACGAAATCGATTTGGTCAAGCGTTGTCAGAATAGGGATATGCAGGCGATGGAAGAAATTGTTCGTCAATACGAGAATCAGGTCTATAATATTGCTTATGGTATGCTTGGTAGTCCCGAAGATGCTCAAGATATTACGCAAGATGTATTTGTTTCTGTCTGGGAGAAAATTGGTCAATTCAGGTTTAGATCTAAGTTTTCGACTTGGCTATATCGAATCGCTAAAAACATGTCACTTAATGAGAAGTCCCGTCGAACGAGTCGAAAAACGGATGTGGTGGAAATTGATGATTCTCAAGCATGGGTGCCGGTGGATCATCAAACTCCAGAGGATGAGATACTTGCATCCGAGCAACAACAGATTTTACATAAGGCACTTGGACAACTTAAAGAATCATATCGTATCATCTTGGTGCTTCGCGAAATGGAAGAGCTATCTTATGAGGATCTCTCTGCGGTTTTGGGATGTTCCATCGGTCGTGTCAAATCTCGCCTATATGAGGCGAGAATACAGTTAAGGGGAATTTTAAAGCGAGAAAACTAATGAACAGAAAAAAGATGCAACGGCAACTTTCTGTATACTTGGATCACGAGTTAAATGAAGCGGAAAAGCTAACTGTTGAAAAACACCTTAGTGGGTGCCAGGAATCAGCCGAAACTTTTGAGAATCTTCAGCAAAACAGCCAATTGATGTCTGGGCTTCGTCAGCCAACACCATCTGGTATTTGGGAAGGAGTTCAATCTCGTATCGAAGAGGAAAATAAAGGGAGTTGGAAGTCTCGCTTTACTATGCCTGTAAGAGGATGGTTTCTACATCCTATACCCGTTGCTTCCATGGTTGTGTTGATTACAGTATTTGCCTTCTCTCTCTTTATTCTTGATGTTGATCAGAATTCGTTGGAAGATCCGCTTGATTTTTACCTGATTGCTCATAGCGAACAGACGACAGGGTTTTGGTTGATGGGGGAAGACTCCTCCTCGCAGGAATCATCGGTTGACGCTAATTTTACTGTATCAGATGAATCTCAGGCCTATCTAGATACATATTTTGGATATTAAAGGGTAACTGAGACTGGATCTATTCAATGCTAAAAACTGCTAAAAATTATAATCGCTTCAAGATTTTAGAAGTTGCGCTCATATTATGTGTGTGCAATTTTTCCAATGCTGATAACCAGAAAATACTGGAGCAACTCCTAAACAATCATGCGAAGACCAGTTATGTCGTTAGGCAGGTTTTGATTGATTGGGATACTGTAGATATTTCGGATAATCCTCCTTCGTGCCTCGCCCGTGAAGAGGTAATTGTGCAAAAAACACCGTCCAAATCCCAAAGGCGACTTGTTCGATATCCTCTGATGGACAGAAGAGGAGACCCCATCAACCGTTATAAAAAAAGTTTAACTGCCGAACAGCAAACGTCAATTCGAAACAAAGTTCTTAAAATGTTAGAATCCGGAGTGTCAAGTTGGGAGATAGAAAATTATGTCGATAGTTCGCTTGAGAAGCACATTGACCGCTCCATGGAGCAGGCAATTCGAGACACTCAGCAGACGGAAGACAGGACCACACGAGGAGGTCGACGATTTGGAGCGCGTGCTTCAAGGAATCGAGGTAATTTGCCACGACCAAAGCGGATTTCTAGGTTACTGAAAGAAAACATGGATATCTTGAGTAAGAATTACGAGATTCGAAAAGGTGACAGTGTTGATAAGATCGCTGGATATGAAACCGTCTTCTTTTCGATTGAACCTAATTTTGAAGATCGGCCCACGTTACGGATATGGCTAGAAAAGGAAAGTGGGATACCACTTCGGTTCGAGCGCATTAATAAATATGGCCAGATGCAATACTTACAGGTTTCTACTCAAATCAGCTTTGATTTGAATGAGGTAGATCGAATTTTGGGAAAGCTTGTCGAAGATAAGACGTCTAACGTTCCCAAAGGTAAAGCAAGAAAGACTCTTTCATTTCCTGAGGCAGAAAAGGTATTTGGTCAAAAACTGGTCTTACCAAACTATCTTCCCGCAGGCTTTGAATTACACCAAATTGAACCTATGAGACTTCCTCGAACCACTGCCACTACTTTGCACTTTCGCTATACCGACGGCTTTCTGATGTTTTCCCTTTTTGAGGAAACAGGTCGAAGATCTGGAATTTTTTCCCGATTCAGACCGCGAAGAAGTAAGAATGGTAGAGGCAATGATCGTGGAAGGAATCGTAAAGAGGAAAAAATTGAGATTGGTGAAAAATCAATTCGTGTGATAAAACTTCGTCATGCGCAGGTTTATAGTTGGATTGAAAACGATATAAATTTGAGGCTAATTGGAGATTTGAGCAGGTCTGAAATGATCAGGATTATTGAATCCATTAGTAGTAATTAAGAATACTCCGTATTAGCGTAATCCCTTATCCTTTCCATTCCCAAGCAACAGGTTTTCAGATGCCATTCATTTAGGTTGCAGTTTGGTTGTTTTGGCTGATAATTGATTTTCATTGCCGTAATGCTTTTCCCAAGTTTGTTGTGTAACTCTATTTTCTGGTAACTTATTCAAGAATTCTGAATAGTAAATCAAATACAGGTCGTTCGTCGACGCGATGTTTGTGCCGTTGTCGGAATTTGGTTAATATGCCGGCTTTGCTTTGCAATTCTAGCATGGTCTTGATTTCGGTGCTTGGGATTATGTCGTCTAAAGCGAAAACTTCATAAAAATCTTGGCGTTGCTCAGGTTCGAGTATTAGGGGAAGGTTATGTCGGATTAGACTTAAGAAGATGTTTGCTTGTGGAGTATCGTAAAATTCAGTATCATGCCATTTTCGCCCAATTTTTGCGTAAAAGTTGCATTCAGAAATGGAAACAGCGACTTGATCACTGTCGTTGTAGATACGGAACGAAACAAGAAATAATAGAAACCCACCTCGAGTAATGAAGCAGTTTGTTTCCTCTTCAAGGCGCTCAACTCGAATGTGGGATCGACTGCCATGTCTTGGTTTAGACGCACTATTATTTTTAGAATAGAACCAGGTGTCGTAGATCCATTTTGAGATCGAAAGGACTACAGCAATTGTACTGAAAATGAGAGCAAGTGTTGCGCGATCCAAGATAAGAACAAGATTCTTTAGAGGTACAGTTCGAGGAGAGCGTGACTTTTTGGATCAAGCTCGTTGTAGTTAACGATCTCGTAACGATTTCCGTCAACGTCTTTGATCAGCACCCGACTACTATCCATTGGGGTTACGTCCATCCGAGAACCCAAATTAATCTGATTAGGACCAAAGTTGGTATCAACTTGCCATTGTGTCACGCCAAATCTCCCATCGATAGAATTGATTCGCTCAATCCTCGGCATATAATACGCTTTTTCAAGTTGATCAACGACAATTTCACGATCTGATTTCTTAAGATCTTTTATGTTTTCTATAACACCGATTTCATTTTCTTCTTTATCGATCAGGCAGATAAATTGAGTAGGATTGGATAAAGGGAAAGATCTTATAATTTTTATTTGCGTGTGGACCGAGTTGTCGGGCAATGTGATCTGGGGATCTCCATATTGGTCTATGCACAACTCTAGATTTTTAGCGTCAAGGAATTCGACTTCATCTTCAATCCTAATGGCTTCTAGCAAAATTTCACTCCATACACTTTTGGTTTGTTAACTAATCAGTAGGTTTGCTATACATGTGATCCGTTTCTTGATTCTTTTTGGGAATAAAAGGGCGTAGAAGGAACAATAACATCTTTTTCTCTTTTTCCCAGAAAAAACGGAACTTTCCCAGAGCGGTTCCATAAGTAAGCAGAAGGATCTGGTAAGTCAGGAAAAAAAGCAGTATGTTTACAACGAATGGCAGGTCTTCTGGTAAGAAATTCATTTTTTTTCTTAAAAAAACGCTTGTTGTTCCTGCTAATGAAAATGCCATCATGATAGCCAAGAACCCCCAGATCCCAACTCCCCATTTTTGCTTCAGCTTTTCTATGATTTTCATTCTTTGGATAACGTAATTAAATTCGGTTTCGGGCTTCTACTTGCCATGTATCAATCAGGTTGCCATCTGTGTCGATGACATAATAGAATTCGTGTAAGGCGACTGTTGGGCATACGTGCGTTGGCATGACGAAGATTACCTTTCCAATATCAATATTATTTTCTGCATCGTCAATTTTTATTGTCCAATGTTCTTCGTTATGGATGCTAACTTGCACCTGTTCAAAATCCATTACTTTTCCGCGGATGTCTTTAGGGTCTGCAGCAATTGCTTTATGTCCTAGATCTAATGTGAATGTTCCTGACGTGGGTATGCTAATCACACGACTCAGCAGAAGCGCTGCTGGAATAAAACCAAGGTCAGGATATTTTTGTGAGTAACCGTAGTCGTTAAAGATGAATGTCCCAGGGGATGTTTCGACATCTGGGATCTTTGCATATATAGGAAATGTTGGTGTGCCTCCAAGGACAACCATTGGTACTTCAAGACCTCTTTCAGCAAGCATCTCTTTAAAATTGGAGACTAGTCCTAGCGTTAATTGGCATGATCTCTCACGATCTATGGGGTTTGGGTCATGGATGTGACCATCGTAGACATGGAGTCCCCAAGCGTGGAGACTTTTGGATTGATCGATTTTTGCGTAAAGTTCAACCGCCGAATTGCCAATTTCGATACCTGTCCGATGCATGCCAACATTGAGATCAATCATGACTTTTAGTTGAAGGGAATTGCGATTTGTTGCTGACGATAGCCGATCAACAACTGAAGGGTGGTCAACTATCACTTTAAAGTCGGCTTCAGGGAAATCCTGTATGAGTTTCACTAGGCGTTTTATATTGGGTTCTATGATTTGGTAAGCTATGACGATATCCGATATACCTGCTCCCGCTAACATTCTCGCTTCACGGAGAGTGGCGCACTTGTGTTTTGTGATACCTGCGTCAAGTTGCAATTTTATGATTTCGGCTGTTTTATGCGTTTTTGTATGTGGGCGCAACTTTGAGACATCTCCGTCAACTATTTCAATCGCACGGTTTATATTCTTCTTGACTAAGTCTAAGAAGACAACCAAAGATGGACTAGGGATTCCATCTTTGTCTCGAATGAAATAGTTGTGATCCAAGTGCCTCTCCAATTCTCAAACTGTGAAGCTAATTCTAACATGACTGCTGTGTTTCGGCAAGACTAACTATTTCGGTTGCCTTTGGGTGATAGCTAGGGTAGAATTTGGCCGTAGGCCTTTATAGGCTATGCATTGAAGAGATCCCGCTTGATTATATTTAGTGGGTTGCTTTTGTGGATTTAATGACCTTACCTCCAGTGTTCAAGATTATGTTACATCGCCAACGCCTTCATACATCACTTGCTACTTCTGCGGTTTGCCATTTTGTTTTGGTATTATTTGTTGTCAAGTTTCTTGTTACTCAACCTGTGGAATTGGTCGCAAACCGTATTAAGGTTGATATATTTCGTTTTTCGCCTAAGGTGAACGAATCGCCTAAGCCAGTTAAATCCCTCTCGTTACCACCCGTTCCTCAAGTCGAGCGGACTAAAGAGAAACCTGAAATCCCCAAGCCTCCTGTACTGCCTAGTTTAGATTGGACTAAGGTGAGTCAAATTGAGGAGGGGCATCGGCTCAATGCTGATGTGGCACTCAGTGAGAGTAGATCTCCTATCATCAATAGACGGGTATTGAATAATGGAATGTCTCACATTGACCCAGTTAAGTCTTATCCTAAAAAGATTCCTAAAGAGATTCCTAAATTGCAATCTGGTGTTCGTTTGACTAAGGGGTCTTCAGATAATGATGATACAACAATTAGGATTGTAACTCCTTCTCGTATACCTTTGGAGGTAGAAGGGAGAGGACTCGCTGAAGCGTCACCTAACTTAGAACCGAAACAATTGCAAACAGATCGTCGCCGTGGTCAAGTTTTACGCTTTGCGTCGATAGGTAACAGCTCGGGTAGTGTACGGACAACGTCACCTCCATCCAATTATCCTAAGATGATGTCGGATCTTGCTCGCCACCAATTACTCACTTTGTCAGGAGGTAAAGTTGATATCGTCTTTGTAATTGATAAAACCGGTAGTATGGTGGATAACGTGCGTGGTGTTCGAGCATACATCGATCACTTTTTCGATTTATATGACCGTGAAGGATATGATATTGCTGTAGGGTTAGTCACGTTTGCTGATCTTGAGAATCACAAGATTAAATGGCGTGGTGTGACGAATGATCGGCGCAAGTTTAAAAAGTGGCTCCATAAGATCGATTTTGAAGGTGGGGGCGACTTGACGGAGTCTGGGCTTGATGCGTTGATGAAAGCGATTTACGAAATCAAATATCGAGAACTAGCACAGCGAATATTTGTAATGGTTAGTGATGGCGTATTCCATGATGCCGACTACGATGGCCGTTCTGATTACAGCCAAGATCAGGTGATTGCATCTCTGCAGGAATATAATATTCGTGTTGATGTAATTGGTGTAGATTACTTACCTGTTAGGCAACTCGCCAAGGCAACTGGTGGTAATTGGCGAGTCATTCCCGGTAAGGGGTATATGGAGCGCCAACTTCCATTTCTAACAGAGAAAATGTTATCTGAGTTTGGGACTGTTATATCAAATGCCCAGTCTTATGAAGATGAGTTGATTGTTTGGATCAGTCGAACACCTCGTCCTAAATCGGTAAAGATCAGTTGGAAGGTGCTCAATCCAGTTGGAGAAAGATGTTATGGAGTGTTTACCAAACAGGTGTCGATACCTAATGATAGTTCAGTGTTTATTAAGTTTGCTCCACATATTAATCCACAAAGTTTTAAGAAAGAGTCTGGGATCTATACCGTAATTTATCGTCTCGAAAACGATTTGGGACACCGCAGTATTTTACGGCGTAATCTCGAGTTGTAGGCATCGTATCAAATCGTATCTTAAGGATGGAGAGATAGAGTGTTGAAAAAGATTCTGGTTTCTACAATATTATGTGTGTTTTACGTGGCGGTGGCCCGTTCACAGAACTCACTTCAAGAAGACTATGATGCTATTCAAACGGCACACGATCTTTACTACGATAAGAAATATTCAAAAGCCCTATCTGCCTATATGGACTTACTGGGAGGTCCCCTTCAGACTAATACCAAAGATTTAATTCGACTAAATATTGGTCGTTGTTATGGGGGATTGGGAGATGATGTAAATGCTATTCAATCTTTTAGAACACTAATAGACGACAAACCTGATGATTCCTATTCAACACAGGCGGTTTATCAGATTGCCAATCTTTATGCAGCTCGTTACCAATACAGTGAAGCGTCCCAAATTTGCAGAAAACTTGCCGAGAAATATCCTGATACTAAGACAGCATCAATAGCTGGTTATTTGACAGCACAATATCTTTATTACGACCAAAAATATGATGAGGCAATAGAGTGCTATCGAGAGTATCTAAGTAATTATTCGTCCTCTCCTTATCGGGTAAGTGTAATCCAAGCATTAATTCGCATTTATGGGGTACGTCGAGAGTATGGAAAAGCAGAAAGATTGATTCGAGATCAACTCGCCGTTAACCCAGGTGATATGGGCCTTTTCGAGCAGCTAGCAGATCTGTATAAATCTCAAGGCAGGCGAAAGGAAGCACTGAGCCTTTACCAAAGTGTTCTTGAACGAAATCCGGGTGATACGAACTTGCTGGAAAAATTGGGGGAGCTATATGCGGAAGCTGGACAAAAGGATCTAGCTGTCGAACAGTGGGCAAAAATTGCTAGTAGCGGTTCTAACCAGTACTATCGCTACCAGAAGCTTGGCCAAATTTACTTGTCCAATCAGATGTATGATAAAGCAGTTGATGCTTATAAAACTGCTCTTGAAATTAACCCCAAATATTCGTTGCTGTACACTCAATTGGCGAATGTATACAAAATTCAAGGGGAAATCGACAAAGTAGTCGATACCCACCTACAAGCGCTAAGCATCGTTGACATTGGCGCCTCTGGGCGCAGTAAGATTATTACAGAACTAGCTGAAATTTATGAAGGAGACCGACGTCACCAATTACTCAATGACGTGATTAATCGGATTCAAGTGATGCTCCAGCGGGATCCCCAAGATGCGAAAATGGTGTTGGCACTGGCGGAAATTCATTTCCATCGAGCTGATTATGAAGCATCACTTGGAAACTTCAGACGACTACGCAACCTGAATCCTGTTGATCAAGGGCAGCAACTCGAAAAATACGCACAAATTCTTGAAAGGGAAGGATCTTCCTCTGCAGCACAATTTTATCAGGCAATTGCTGAATTCTATCCGGGTAGTCATTTGAAGCGAAGTGCACAGATAAAACTTGCACAATTTCACCAAAAATCCGAAAAATGGGAAGAGGCGATTGCGGTGTTGCGACAAATATCACCCTCGGATTTATCGACTCTGGTGTCGCTTGGTAAAATTTATCTGTATGGGTTATACGACCTTGACACTGCAGAAAGAATATTTCAACAGCTCTCCGGTCAACAGCTAGTTTATAATCTACAACAGCAAGTAAATTTGTTAATTGCCGAATGCTATATTTTGCGCGGCAAACCTGTCGCGGCGCAAAGTGTTCTCGGCCCAGTGGCAGATAAATACGGTGATTTTCAATTACATGCTCAGAAACTGATAGGAGATTCCTATCTTCTCAATGCTGAGTTCGATAAAGCGGTTAGTTCCTACAAAAAAGTACTCGAAATCTCGGCGTCCAATTCCTTGAGTAATGATGCATTAGATTTACTTGTACTTATTCAATCTAATGGGGATTTTGACAAATTGCCGCTTAAGCGTTATGTTGAAGCGGTTGCGGCAAATCGGCGGGGTGAAATAGGAACCGCAATCCAGATTTGCAAAGATGTGATTGCCGGGTTCTCAAGTGCATACATCGTTGATGATGCTTGGTGGTTAATTGCTCAGATTCAGGTTCGTCAAAAGGCCTATACTGAAGCAATCGAGGCTCTGAAGAACATTATAAGCATTTCTCAGTCTTTAATCAGACCAGAAGCACAGGCCAAAATTGCTGATCTATATATACTGAAAGATGATTCCGAGCTTGCTATTCAGAATTATAAGTCACTGATTGTAGATTATCCTGATAGTGTCATGGCAAATTATGCTCGGCAACAGATTGACTTCCTCGGTAAAAAATAACCTGTGGTTTAAAAGATGTGCTAAACTATCGGCCTTTTGCTTGAATTTAGCTGTTGCCTATGCTAGAATGCCGAAATCTGTTTTCGCAGAAGGATAAAGGAGATCTAACTAAATTTATGAAGGAATACCAACCAAAAAATATCCGGAATATCGGTGTAGTTTCACATTCCAACGCTGGCAAAACTTCGCTTATAGAAGCGATCCTTTTTAACGGTGGTAGCCTTGACAAGATGGGGAGTGTTGACCAAGGCACCTCAGCGAGCGATCATGCAGATGATGAAATCGAACGGAAAATAACTATCAACTGTTCTATCTGTGTTGCAGAGTGGGAAGATCATAAACTGAATTTGATTGATAGTCCTGGAGCGGATGACTTTTATGGGGATCTTGAAAGTGTGCTGCGGGTTGTAGATGGTGTAGTTGTCATTGTCGATGCTACAACTGGAATTGAAGGTGGTACCGAAAAAGTGTGGGAAATTATAGAAAAATATAATCTTCCTGCTACTGTTTTTATTAATAAAATGGACAAGGAAAATGCGAATTTTGCAGATACTCTTGATAGTATAAAGGACACTCTTGAGGTGCCAATAGCAACAACTCAATTACCGATAGGCCGAGAATCCGATTTCTCGGGCGTAGTAGATATCATCCAAATGGAATCATCTTTAAAACCAAATGGTAGGGAGCCCCATCCCGATTCTGATATTCCCACCGATATGGAGGATGACGTCGAAGAAACCCGGGAGGAATTGATCGAGGTTGTGGCTGAAAGTGATGATGACTTAATTGAGAAGTACTTTGAAGAAGGGGGACTTTCATCGAAGGAGATTCTGCTTGGTATCCAAGGTGCTTTCCGTAACAAAGCAGGGATTGTTCCTATCCTTTGTGGTTCGGCACTTGAAAACATTGGAGTTCAAAATTTGATGGATTTTGTTGTTGAATGTTTTCCCTCTCCGGAAGATGCCGGTATAATTGAGAGTGAAGATGGTGAAATAACCCGTGATCCCGGTATCTCATCTCCGATGTCTGTATTAGTTTTCAAGACTCTAGCGGATCCTTTTGCTGGTCGATTGACGTTGTTCCGAGTTTATTCAGGGGTTTTGAGCGGTGATTCTCAAGTTTTTAACTCAGTCAAGGGGCAAAATGAAAAGATTGGGAAAATCTCATTCATGAATGGTAAGGATCTTATTGATACTCCTCAAATCGTCGCAGGGGATTTCGGTGTTGCTATCAAACTTGCCAATGCTCAGACGGGGGATACTTTTTGTGATGAGGATAATATCATTCAACTTCCCTCAATTAATTTTCCGAAGTCGGTTATTTCTTATGCCATTCTACCAGCTCGTGAAGGCGATGATGAAAAGCTGTCAACTGTGCTGCAGCGTATGTCTGAAGAGGATCCAACCTTTCGTATAGAGCGTAATGATACAACTCGACAACTGCTGGTGTCTGGATTAGGTGAGGTCCACCTCAATGTTATACGTGGGCGTATGAAAGATAAATTTGGTGTTGAAACGGCAGTAGAAGATCCGAGAGTGGCATACAGGGAAACCATTCGTGGTCGTGCTAATGGCGTAAGGGGGCGGCTGAAGAAACAAAGTGGTGGTCGTGGACAGTTTGGAGAGGTTTGGATTAACTTGGAGCCGACAAAACCTGGAGAAAATGGGGACGATGAATTTGAATTTGTGAATAAGGTTGTTGGTGGTTCCGTTCCAACTAATTACATTCCTGCGGTTGAAAAAGGAATACGCGAAGCTAGAACAAGTGGTGTTCTTGCGGGTTACCCGTTTGTCGGTTTTCGGGTTACTTTGTATGATGGTAAGCATCATCCGGTTGATTCTTCTGACCTTGCTTTCCAGATTGCTGGGTCTCAAGCTCTGCGGGATGCTACGCTTGATGCGAAACCGGTAATGCTCGAACCGATTATGGATGTTGAAATTTCCGTTCCGGATCAGTTTATGGGTGATGTCATTGGTGATCTGAATAGTAGACGTGGTCGTGTAATGGGTGTTGAACAAGTAGGGAAACGTCAAGTTATTGGGGCTACTGTTCCGTTATCAGAAATGTTTCGTTATTCGATTGATCTTAAGTCAATTACCAGTGCTCGTGGTAGTTTCACCATGGACTTTTCCTGTTATGACCAGTTGCCGGATGAATTAGCTCAGAAAGTTATTGCCGATTCTAAGACGGATGAAGCTGAGTGATTTGAGATGCTTTAGCATAAATACCCGGCTATTTTTCTCTTTTTTGCTTCAATTTCTGTGAATCATCAATGATCTTGGTCTTGATCGTTCCTACCAGTAGGTTAATGGCTTTAGCGTATCTAAAATCCCTTTCGTCTTTCGTTTTTCCTTGAGTCAGTTCTCATAAGGTTCTACTTTAAGTTGAGTTGTCTTAATCTACATGTATCATGGCTAGATCTTAACCGGTTTCCAGTGGTCAAATGGTATAGCTTATAATTGAGGTTTAATGATACTGTGGCTTGATATTTTGATGCCTATCTGTTATACTCAGCTACAGATGGGAACTCCAGTGTGATGGTGATTTCTAGCTGTTTTTTGAGCGCAGTTTTTGTTTGAATTTATTTTAGTTTTTACCCCAAATATTTGTTAGGAAGGTTGACGCTTCGTGAGCAAGAATGCCAAAAGTGGATTGGTTTGGTTGGTCATCATTGCAATCATTGCTTTTGCTGTCTGGAATATGATAGTGTCCAAAGAAACGGTTTATTCACTCGCTGCTTCTGATTTTTATAGTCTTATTCAGCGAAAAGACAGTCGAAACCTTTTCGATGTGACGTATAAAATTAAGATTGGTAAAGAATCGATTGAAGGTAAGTTTAGGAATGTTGCAGAAATTATCGATCTTGTTAGTAGCCGGTCTCCGGAAATTCTGAATATTGGTGATGCGTGGCAGGGGGAATTTAAGACGTCACGTGACATGTTTTCAAATTATCCGCTTCAACAAAAGCTGATTGAATATGGTATTCCGTTTGATAATGAGCCAAGTTCGAATTTTCCCCAATGGCTTGTTATATTCGGGACAACAATTCTGCCGATAGTGCTTTTTATTGGCATAATGGTTTTCATATCAAGACAGATGCAAGGAGCTGGCAATCGGGCGATGTCATTTGGCAAAAGCCGTGCGCGCTTGCACTCAGAAAGCCAAGCTAAGAAGACTTTTGAGGACGTCGCTGGCTGTGATGAAGCAAAAGAGGGATTGGAAGAAGTTATTCTTTTCCTACAAGATCCCAAACGTTTTCAAAAGCTTGGAGGACGTATTCCCAAAGGTGTTTTGCTGATGGGGCCTCCTGGTACAGGGAAAACCCTGCTTGCCCGTGCAGTTGCTGGTGAGGCAGATGTTCCATTCTATTCGATCAGCGGATCTGATTTTGTCGAAATGTTTGTTGGGGTCGGTGCTTCACGTGTGCGGGATCTTTTTGAGACGGGAAAGAAGAATGCCCCCTGTATTATTTTCATTGATGAACTTGATGCTGTTGGTCGGCATCGTGGTGCTGGTATCGGCGGAGGGCATGATGAACGTGAACAAACGTTGAACCAACTTCTTGTTGAAATGGATGGTTTTGACACATCTGAAGGTGTGATTCTTATTTCGGCAACAAACAGACCCGATGTTCTTGATCCTGCGCTACTGCGTCCAGGGCGATTTGATCGGCAGATTGTGGTAGATCTTCCGACGGTGAAAGGTCGTGAGGAAATATTTAAAGTTCACTCATCTCCACCGATAAAACTCGGAGATGATGTTGATATGTCAGTCTTAGCCAGGTCAACACCATATTTTTCTGGCGCGGATATCGCAAATATGGTAAATGAAGCAGCTCTCTTGGCGGCAAAAGAAGATAAAGAGGCTATCGATCAAGCCTGTTTAGATGAAGCGAAGGATCGCGTAATGATGGGGCCAGAACGACGGAGTATGACGCTTAGTGATGAAGAAAGAGAAATAACGGCTTATCATGAAGCGGGTCATGCAATACTCAACCACTTCTTGCCTGAAAGTGATCCGAACTATAAATGTACTATTATTCCTCGCGGAAGAGCGCTTGGAGTAACGATAAAACTTCCGCAAGTAGAGCGTCATAACTATGGGAAAAAATTTTTGTTGAGTGAGATTGTAGTTCTGCTTGGAGGTCGTGTTGCTGAGGAGATTATGTTTGGTGAACAGACAACGGGAGCCCAAAATGATTTTGAAAGATCCACTAGTATGGCAAGGAAGATGGTGATGCAATGGGGGATGAGTCAGTTAGGTCCACTGGCATTTGGCAAACGAGATGAACAAGTTTTTCTCGGTAAGGAAATATCACACCATCAAGATTATAGTGAGAGTACTGCGATTGAAATTGATCGCGCCGTCAAGCAAATTATTAACGAATGTTATGATCAGGCACGGACGGTTGTTGAAACTAACCTTGATGGTTTAAAGAAGCTTGCTGCCGGTTTACTTGAGCATGAAACGTTGGTTCTGTCTCAGATTGAAGAGATTCTTGGTCCACGTCCGCAACCATCGTCATAATTGAAAAATCTGTAAAGATTGGTTGTAATTATTATGATTATTGTTTTCGTTAAATGTCCTTCAACACATTAAAGTCCTTGTGAGGGAAGCCTTCCGTCACGAAGCCGATAAAAGTAGATTATCATAAAAATATTCAAATGAGCTTTGTAGGGATGTAGTTTGTTGAAGACAATTTCCTATCAACTTATTTTCTTTCCAAAATCCTTCCTAACAGGTATTTATTCGATTGCGTAAATCATGGCCCCAAAACAGGTGGTGCTTGGTAAGCGAACGCTTATCATGGGTATTTTGAATGTAACGCCAGACTCTTTTTCGGATGGCGGCCGTTTTATTTCTCCCCGGCACGCAGTTGAAAGCGCAAAAAAGATGATTGAAGATGGTGCAGATATCATCGACATTGGGGGTGAATCCTCTAGACCTGGGGCAGACCCCGTTTCGGCCGATGAGGAGTTGGAACGCGTAATTCCGGTTGTTCAAGGTGTAGCGGATGAAACTAAGGCCATTGTTTCTGTTGATACGTGTAAAGCTGTTGTCGCAGATCAAGCACTTCAAGCGGGAGCTGACATGATCAATGACGTTACTGCACTTCGAGGGGATCCGGAAATTGTACATTTGGTTGCTCAAGCTGATGCCAGCATAATATTGATGCATATGCAAGGTGATCCGCGTACGATGCAGCAAAAACCAACTTATACTAATCTTATTGATGAGATTAGTCTGTTTCTGCAGGAAAGTATTGAATTCGCTGAATCTAACGGAGTGTCACCGAGGCGGATTATTATTGATCCTGGTATTGGTTTCGGTAAGGCAATCCAAGATAATTTGGAAATTCTGCGACAACTTAATCAATTCAGAAAATTTGGTAAACCGATGTTAATTGGAACTTCTCGAAAATCTTTCATTGGTGAGATTCTAGATCTGCCGGTTGAGTGTCGCCTTGAAGGGACTGCGGCTACCATAGCTTGGTCAATTGCGAGTGGAGTTGATATTGTGCGTGTTCACGATGTCAAGCCAATGAAACGCGTTGCCCAAATGACGGATGCAATTTCTAGATATTAATTTCTTTAACAGATAGAATCTGATGCAATTACAACCACCAATTCGTCATCAAGTTGTTCTTGGTGTTGGTATTGATCTAGTCGAAATTGTCCGCATCAAACAAGCAATTGAGAGGTGGGGAGCAAGGTTCGAAAAGCGTATTTTTACTGTGCAGGAAATTGATTATTGCAGCCAGACAGAAATTGGCTTTCAGCGATTTGCCGCCCGCTTCGCGGCAAAGGAAGCCACGTTGAAGGCATTAGGTACAGGGTTAGTAGGTGATATGAGGTGGCATGATGTGGAAGTTATGTCTTACCCTTCAGGTCAACCGCATCTTCAGCTTAGCGGTAGTGTTGCTAATTGTGCAAATCAAATGGGTGTATCACAGATGCTTCTTTCTCTATCGCACACGGAGAACTATGCGATTGCAAACGTTATACTCCTTGGAATAATAGATTGAAAATTCAGTTTATCCGTTTGTTTTTTAAGTTTATTTTTCTTTTGTTGGCCATAATTGATGTTGTATTCTCTCAGCAAGTCCAGGTTAACAATAGCCCGCAGTCGAACACTAGTCTTTTTCTACGAAAGCTTACCTTAATTGAAACATCTAATTATTTGACCCCCGTTAGTTTTAATCATAAACCTTATCTAGTCTATTATAGTGTGCGAAATCCTCGATTAATAGCAACCGTCTTAACTAGAAAGAATAAAACGGACTATTTCTCTGATGATAAGATTTATCGTTTACCTGCGGAAAGGTTGGACTTTGTTCGGTTGGTTTCATTAATTAGAGGAAATCGGCTGAGTCTTGATTTTGGGTTTGACCATGTGGGTCATTTTAGTCGCGTAAATATCGAGGGGAAATCAGTTAATGCTTTTCCGAAAACAGATATGGCGCTTGGCCTACATTACAGTAAGCAGTTTGACCGAGTGTTAATAGGGGGAGATGCTAGATGGATACGCTCGAAATTGTTGTTAGACCAAAAAGGCCACATTGGGCACGGCTATACATATAATTTAGGCGCAATTTATCATTCCAAGCGAAACTTTCTGATGGGTGTGGTGTTGAGAAATATGAGTAATGGCCTCTCGTTTGCTGATAACGCTGTTCCTGATCAGGTTGAGCGGGATATCCTGATTTTGGGGCTGTATAGTTTTAGGTTCCAAGACTTTAACTGTTCGCTTTTAGTCGATGTTAATCCTCCTTTTAAGGATGGAATCCGTGCGAAGGTTCGTAGTGACATCAGTTATAAAGCGATCACTTGGCAAGTTGGGTACCGGCAGCATGTCGATAGGCGTACTTACCCATTTGAAACCGTTGAATCCAACGAGCTGCAAGTCAGTGACAGGATCTGGACAATTGAAGGGATAACTTTGGGGGGAAATGTTAGGTTGGGGGCTACATCAATAAGTATTAGTTTTGAGCCTCGAGCGCGTCCGGTAGTACAATCCGATGAGACAATCCGAATTGATCAAGGGAGAACCGTTTACATGTTTTCCATTAGTCAAAGCCTCTAAAATGCTGGATCAATACGAGACGATTGATGGGATTATCGAGTCAAAATTAGTTGTAAAAAAGTCTCGGTTTATTGGATTTGCGACTTCAACGAGAAATCTTGAATTGGTTGAAGATTTTTTGGGTTTTGTGCGGATGCAATGTCCTAGTGCAACTCATTATTGCTACGCCTACAAAATTAAACTCGTAAACCAATTATTTGAATATGCGGATGATGCCGGTGAGCCACGGAATAGTGCTGGGTCTCCAATTCTTTCTGTCTTGAAGAATTCAGGGTTGTCGAACATTACTTGCATTGTAGTTCGTTATTATGGAGGAACTAAACTTGGTGTTGGAGGATTAATTAGAGCATACAGCGAATGTACGCGAAATTGCCTAAGTACTGCTAGTAGAAAGACCGAAATTTTGTGTAGCGAGTTGCAAATTCAGGTAGGATACAGTCAAGTCGGCACTCTGTTTAAACTTTTGGATCGCTTCAATGCAGAGTTAATGGATGTAAATTACAATCAGGTCATCAATATTAAATTTAAAATGCGACAGCAGAAAGTTCAGCATTTTAAAAGACAATTAAATATCATAAACTTGGTAGCAGAGGAAATGTAGAAAGGGTCAAAGTATGATTAAACAAACAGCTACAGGATGGAGTTTTGTGAGAGGTGATTTCACCACCGAAAAATTTCTTAACACGATTGCCAACATTGGTTATGCTGGTGTTGAAATGATTGATACTAATTATTGGAGTTTGGCCTTCGACCTTGGGCTGGTTCTCGCGACAATTGGTGGTCATGATTCATTGACCGATGGTTTAAACAAACGCGAGAACCACGATCGGATAGAGGATGAGATTCTCGCTAATATCGAAGTGGCAGTTACACACAAAATTCCGAATCTTATTTGTTTTTCGGGAAATCGTTATGATGGGTTAACAGATGAGGAAGGGATGGAGATTACTGCGGAAGGACTAGGTCGGGTTGCTAAAGCAGCTGAAGAGAATAATGTTATGCTTGTTCTTGAACTGCTTAATAGCAAGGTAGATCATCCTCAATATCAATGTGATCGAACAGCTTGGGGGGTTGCTGTCTGTCAGGCAGTTAATTCATCACACGTTAAGTTACTTTATGATATATACCATATGCAGATTATGGAAGGTGATTTGGTTCGCACAGTCAGTCAAAATGTCGATTTTATTGGGCATTTTCATACTGCAGGGAATCCCGGCCGTAATAACCTCGATGATAATCAGGAGATATACTATCCTCCTATTATAAAGGCGATTGCTGAGAATGGTTATGGTGGTTATGTGGGGCATGAATTTATTGCTCAAGGTAATCCAGTTGAAGCCTTACAACAGGCGTACGATCTTTGCCAAATGGATTAAGTTAGGTGTTTGAAAGTCCTTTTTAGAGGTGCAGCTGTTGAGCGGGATTAAATATACGAAGACGCATGAGTGGATTATAGTAACTGATGAAATTAATTGGATTGCCACGATGGGTATTGCTGAACGTGTTCAGCTAATCCATGGCGACATCGTGTTTATTGAAATGGCTGTAATAGGCGATGAATTTGAGGCTGAGGAGATAATTGGTCAGATTAACGTGGTGAGCGGGGAAACAATTCCCATCCATATACCCGTAACTGGTGAAGTTATTGAGATCAATGAGTTGATTGAGGAAAATGTTGATGTTATCAATCAATCTCCAGAGGGTGATGGTTGGGTTCTGAAAATTGCTTTTGAAAGCAGTGTCGAATTTGAATCTTTGATGGATCAGGATGATTATGATATGTATGAGGAAGATAGCGACTTGGACCCTGAATACTTGGATGATGACGAGTACGACGAATAAACGGAGGTTGTTATTGATTTGTTTCTGTTACAAAAATTTGTCGTGTAATCGTATGCTTTTTTGCGTTGATGTGTTGTTGGATTCGGTAACCAAGATCGAGAAGGTCAGTGGTTAAATCTCTGATTGCTACAAATGTTGTTTTAGGTGCCAGGTGTCGTATATTCTGCATAATCTTCCTTTCTAGAGTTTTGTTGGTGGTCAGTGTTATGCCGTAAGGTAGGTCAGTGATTACTGCGTCAAAATTCCCTCTAATCTGTGTCGCATCAGCTAAGTTAATCTCGCCCTGTAAGTTGTAATGTGCTAAATTTCGCCGTGTCGCTTCAACCATCTTGTTATTGTTGTCGTAACCGGACACTTTAATACCCATCAATGCTGCTTCGATCAAAATTGTTCCGGTTCCGCAACATGGGTCTAAGATGTATTCGCCTGGGCTCGCTGTTAGGTTAACAACTGTGCGAGCTAAGCGTGTTGGGAGAGAACTTGATGTACTATATGGCCGTTTTTTATGTTGATACCATTTGCCATCTGATTCAGACGAAACACTGCCGAAATAAATTTTTGTTTCCGTTACTAATACCAAGAAATTAATGCTTGGGTGGTCGAGATTTGGGTTCCCACCGATGGCTGCGCCCACGTGGCGGGCAATGGATTTGGAGTCGGTTTTGAGTTTACGCGGCCGCCTTGCGACGGAGACGCGGAAGCCCTCCACGTGTAGTTGCATGTCTTTAATTTTGTTGATGATTTCGGAAATATGTTCTCCTTCAAAAATAATATCAACACACATTTTGACGTAGGCTCCTCGGCTTACGTCAACACGTTTCTCTGAGATGGCAATGCCAAGTGAGTTCGGTATTGCTTCGACTAAAGCTACCGTTTCTGATTTGATGAGATCACTATTTTGGTCTGGGATAGCGGTGAGGTAAAGGTATCTGGCGAGACACATCTACAACATGTTATCATAATCTTGTGTTACTAGTCAAAGGAGGTTAAAGTTATGCTGATAAGTTCTTCGCTAATCTTTTTTTGCCAGTCTTTGGAAACGGAAGAACTTTTCCAAAAAGGGAATTCTTTGTTGGAAGAAGGCCATTTACTGGAAGCAATCGACATATATGCTGAAGTTGTTGGTGCTGATCCAGGACATATGAATGCCTATGCTAATCGTGGGCTTGCTTATTCTTATCTCGAGGATTACGAACAGGCAATTGAGGATTTTACAAAAGCATTGGAGCTTGACCCAAAACAAAAAAATCCGGAGTTACCAACGCTTTTCCTCAACCGGGGATTTGCGTATTCGAATGTAGGTGAAATTGAGAAAGCATTTGAGGATTACGGTCAAGCCCTCAGAATGAATTCCGCGTTTGCAGAAGCATTTTGTAACCGAGGTATGCTCAACCAGAAACAAAATCTTATGGAAAGGGCAATGTCTGATTATCGTATGGCAGTAGATTGTGCTCCAGAATCTGAAGCTGGTCTACTGGCGGTTCGATTGCTGTCTGAGCTTGAAGGAAGGCTTGAAGAAAGACAGGAAGACTAAAATTTAGATAAGGATAATAGAATTCTTTTAATCAATAACTAATGTCACTGATTCAATTGGAAAATATCAGCAAATCGTATGGAAAACAGCAGATTTTAGCTGGCGTTTCCTTGAAAATTAACGATGGTGACCGTTTGGGACTTGTTGGCCGAAATGGTTCAGGTAAAACTACACTCGTTAATATTATTGCTGGGCAAGTTTTCGACTTTGAAGGAAAGTTGTATAAAGCGAAACATGCTGAAATTGCTTACTTTCGGCAAGACGCGCAATTAGATTCGGATACAACGTTGCGTCAGGAGATGCTAAAGGTGTTCCGTGATCTCCGTGGAATTGAGGATGAAATCCTACTTATCTGCGAGAAACTGGATACTCAGCCAGATAACCGAAATTTGATTGATGAGTTGTCATTATTACAGTTGAAACATGAACAGCTCGGTGGTTATGATTATGAGTATCAGGTTGAAAAAACCTTGTCTGGATTGGGGTTTACTGAATTAGAATTTAATCTACAGGTGGGTCGCCTAAGTGGTGGGCAGAAAAGTCGGGCTCTACTCGGCAAGTTTCTGTTGCAAAAACCGGATCTTTTGCTACTTGATGAACCGACTAACCATCTTGACATTAATACAATTCAGTGGTTGGAAAATTTCATCGAGACTGAGTTTAAAGGAGCAGTCCTGACAATTTCTCATGATCGTTATTTCCTTGATCAAGTTTCAGGTAAAGTTATTGAGTTGCGTAGTTGCCAAATCAAGGAGTACCGTGGGAACTATACGTCGTATTTGAAAACAAAGGGAATTGCAGATATATCTCAGCAAAGGTTATATGACAAACAACAACAGCACATCGCGCATCAAGAAGAATTCATCCAAAGGAATATCGCTGGACAACGCTCGCGGGAAGCTAAGGGACGTCAAAAAAAACTGGATCGGCTCGAACGTGTCGAAAAGCCAACGTCTGAATTGCCAGCGATGAAGATTGATTTCGTGACCGAAGCCCGAGGTGGGAATGACATTCTAGAGTGTTTGAATTTGGGCATCGACTTTGGGGAGAAAACCATATTCACGGGGATCAATGCTGAAGTTTCACGGCAGGATGTTGTTGGTTTAATTGGTCCCAATGGCGTTGGCAAAACGACTTTTTTCCGTCTAATATTAGGTGACGTAGAGCCAACTGTGGGTAAATTGAAGCTCGGTAGAAATTTAAAAATTGGTTACTATGATCAGGAAATGAAAGGGTTAGCCTCTTCAAATACCCTTATAAACGAGATTAACGAGCTCAAACCGGATTGGTCGCAGGAGGAACTACGAAATTACTTGGGTCGGTTCCTTTTTTTACATGATGATGTTTTTAAAGTAATTGCACACCTTAGCGCTGGAGAGAAGGCGCGCCTTATATTTTCTAAGCTTTTATTAGAGCAACCCAATCTTTTGCTTCTTGATGAACCAACTAATCATTTGGATATTCCATCAATTGAAGCGCTTGAGGTCGCACTAAATGAGTATTCGGGAACGATACTGGTCATATCACATGATCGCCACTTTCTCAACAAGATTGCAAACAAATTTTTGGTTTTTGCAAACAGTAGAGCGACACTTTTTCCGGGAACCTATGCGGAGTATGAAGCGCATTTGGAAAATCATCAAAGATCTGGAACGTCAACGTCGATTAAAGGGAAGAAGAAGGGGAAAACAAAGAATCGTGGTGGAAATGATACCTCGAAAGAACGCGTGCTGATTGCCACAGAATCAAAAAAAACGAAACGAAAAAAACGCAAAGTTCCTCAGAGTATTCTTAGCTAATAAGTTTCTCTGTAAGTTTATGCTGGATTTCTTCCATCATAATCCCATCGCGGATTTTTTCGCCATTTTGATCTGAAATGTAGAATGAATCGATAGCCATCATTGCTTGGGTCGTCACCTTCGCTAGTGAAATATTCAAGCCGAGTTCATATAAAGTAGTTGAAATAGCATACAGAAGTCCAAGTTTATCCTTGGTACGTATATCGATAATGGTTTCTTGATCAGATTCAGTGTTGTCAAACCTGATCTCCGGATGTTCTGATGAAGGCTGAGTCCTTATCTGTGATGAAGGGGGGACATTGGATTCGTTAACTATTTCTTCTATAAGCTTTTCGTTTTTCCATGCTATTGTTAATGTTTCTTTGATCTTTTTGCGTCGTGCTGGCGCTATGATCGACGTTTTGGTATTCGGACTTTTGTATTCAATTTCGTTTATAGTAAATACATAGATAGCATATCCATCTTTCCTAGTGTTGACTGTGGCACTCATAATGTTGATGCCTTCAGCGACTAAGACACCTGCGATCTTCCGGAAATCTCCACGCTCAATGTGGGCACAGATACCAAGTTGAGCATAGTTTTCTCCTTCCTCAAAGCAGCTTAATATAAACGGATTATCTTCTAGTTTGTCTATCAGCTTAATTTGTTTGGCGATAAATTCTGGTTTGTGGAAGATAAGTTCATGTCTTGGCATTTGCATGAAATGTTGTTCGATATTGTTCAAATTAGTTTCTTGATCGATTAAGTCGATAACGTCTGTTTTAAGTTTAGCGATTTTGAACTCACCAGTTTCCCCTCTTAGGAATTCGAGTGTTCGTACATAGAGTTCCTGGAGCAAAATAGCATTCCAATTGTTCCAGGTTGATGGTGAAACGGCACGGATATCAGCGAATGTCAAGAGATATAGCATCTTGAGTTGGCTTTCATTTCTAACCAGATCCGAAAAATTCTGAATGACCTTGATATCATTTAAATCCCGTTGTTGTGCAATGCGACTCATATGCAGATGGTTTTCTACTAGAAAGAGAACTAAATCCCTATCTGGTTGCTCAAGACCAAGTCGTTCAAGTACCTCTATTGACATTTTTACGCTGAGTGAATCATGATTGCCTTGGTTGTGTGTTCCTTTGCCAATGTCGTGTAGTAGAATTGCCAGTCTTAGAATTTCAGGTTTTTCAATCTCTTGCATAATGTCAATAAAAATTTGACCCTCTTCAATATCTTTTAGAGTTTTTTCTTCGAGATTCTCGATAGCGTAAAGCGTGTGTTCATCGACCGTATACTGATGAAAATAATCAAATTTTACTAAGGAGCGGATTGTTGCAAATTCAGGTATATAGCGATCAAGAACTTGCCACCGATGCATACGACGCAAGGTTATTGCAACATTTTTGGGATGACGTAAAATTGACATGAATGATTCTGCAACTTCAGGAGAGTGTCGAAAGTCATCATCGATCAAGTCAAGGCTCGTAGTTATAACATTTCGGATATCAGCACTAATGGGAAACTGGTTCCTGATGGTTCCGTGGACTTGTTGGCGGTGAGCGAACAATTTCATCAACCGTGACAGGTCATGGTCTTTAAAGTTATTAAATCCTTTTTGGAAGGAAATTTCCGCGTTTTTTATGATAAAACCATCGCCTATTGATTTCTGCCATAGGTTGGTTAACCAGTGAGTTAGGCTGTGGGATTGGTGGCGTGTGTGATCTATAATCAGCTTGGCAAACTCATAGACTTGTTCAGCATGGAGATAGTAGTCTCGCATCAGAAATTCTTCAGCGAGTATGTATGATTTGTCCTTGTAGCCGAGATTTTTGGATACTTTCTCCTGTAATTCAAAAATAAGTTTATCGTTTTTGCGACCGCTAATATGGTGTAGTTCGTTTCTTAAGTGTAAGAGAAAATTGATTGATTCAGTGCATTTGTGATAAAGCGTTTCTGAAATAATGTTATGTTTCCATAACTGGTCAATTTTGTTAATATTGTAACTGACTGAAGTCAGCCAGATTGCAGTGTGAAAATCGCGTAATCCGCCGACACTTTCCTTTATATTTGGTTCTTGCAAATAAATTGTTGATCCATACGCCTGATGTCGATCCTCCCATTCTTCGATTTTTTTGTTGATGAATGTTTTGACTTGTGTTTTGAAGATATGTTTTGACATTTTTTTCTTAAGTTTCTGGTATACAGTTTTTGCCCCAACAACGTAGCGTGCTTCAATCATCGACGTTCTCGAGAATATGTCTCCTGCTGTCACTTGAACACATTCTTTAATCGAACGACAACTATGCCCGATATCAAAACCGCTGTCCCAAAGGGCGGTGATTACCTTCGTTGCAAAGTGTTCAATGTATTTGAGCTTCAGTTTCTTTTCGTCGTAGACGATTATGATATCGATATCAGAGTATAAATTTAAGTCCTCACGGCCGTATCCGCCGACTGCGAGAATGGCAACGGGTGCTCCTTCCGCTATGATTTTTGCTTCAAGTGCAGATCGGTAGATCCGTTTGACAACCGAATCGGCCAAATTAGTGTATTCCAGCACAATCTCCTGCCCATCAATTCCAAATTGATGGCGATTGCGGATTCGTTCTCGCTCTTTTAGGCAGAAAGTCTTTAATTCAGTGTTTAGACTTTGTTGTTCCATATGCTATTCCACAGTATGATTTATAATCCACCACGTGTTTCAACAAACGCCATTACTTCGTTGTAGGTTGGCATAAAGTTGGCACATCCATGTTTGGTTACAACTATGGCTCCACAAGCATTGCCGAGTTGGGCGGATTTGTACCATCCCCAGCCGTTTATGTATCCATAGATGAAACCCGCTGCGAAAGCATCGCCCGCGCCTAAGATATTGTAGATGTCAACTGGAAATCCAAGTGCCTCTATCTGTTTTGATAATCCATCTTCCTGCTTCAGATGTACACGTACACCGTCGGATCCACGTTTTTGTAATACCGCTTTTGGTCCAAATGATAATATTGACTTGATAGCGGTGTTGACATCACCATGTACTTTTGTATCGGAAACCTGTGAATCTGTTAATTCCACCTGATTGGGATCTGCTAGCATGACAGCGTTAATTTCATCATCCGTACCAAGTACGATGTCAACATTTGGCAATACGGAACGGATAACAACACCAAACGCTCGTGGGTCATGCCATTGGTCTGGTCTGAAATCGATGTCAAGAATCACTTCTGTCTCAGATTTTTGAGCCAACTCAACTGCAAACAGGGTGGCACTACGGCACGGATCCTGATATAGGTTTGTTCCAGCGAATTGGAAAACACGACTCTCTGCAATGGGAGTTGCTAACACGTCATCGATCGTCAATTCGATATCAGCGCAATTATCTCGGTAGTAGACCAAAGGGAATTTGTTGGGTGGTTCAATACCAAGGACCACCGCGCTAGTACGATGCCCCTCCTTCCGTGGACTGAATTGGGTTTCTACATCTTCCTTCCTAAGAAAATCTAGTATAAAATCTCCGACTGGATCCTGACCTAAGCCAGTTAAGATAGCTGTTTTTGAGCCTAATCGACGTAGGCCAACGCTGATGTTTGTGGGTGAACCTCCAACATAAGCTGCAAAATTTTTGATGTCAATAAAGGGCGAACCCACTTCGTTTGCGTATAGATCTATACTCGATCGTCCCATATGTATGGAATCATAGGTGTATTCTACAAAAGCTTTTTGCTCCATTAATCCGACCTCAGTTTAGTATAATGGTAGTCGATCATCGACCTGTTGGTAGGAATCCTTGACCCAAGAGAAATTTGGATCATCCTGATTGGCTAAGCTCTGAGCACTCCCCGCTAGCACATTCAAATAATAGGTCATATAACCAGGAGCACTTACCACTGGATGATACCCTTCGGGAACTAAAACAGCTGAGTTGTTTGTTGCACGGATTAGCGCATCAATTGGATGTCCGGCTTGATGGATTGGTGAGTTTCCATCTGTGTAGATACGTTGGTATGCGTATCCTTTAGGGGCATTAATCTTGTAGAAATATATTTCTTCCAAATCAGCTTCAATTAAGGTGCCGTCCTCATCCTCAAGGTGTACGTCGTGCTTGTGTGGAGGATAGCTGCTCCAATTTCCACTTGGCGTATAGACCTCCACTAAAACCAAACGGTGCACAGGTGATCCCGGAGGTAGTAGGTCATTGATTTGACGACTGACATTATCTCCTCCACGCACAGAGATTGGAACTTGATCAGAGGAAATCAGCCATGGGTCATTTTTTTCATCGGTTGGAACCCAAGCAACCGCGAATTCACCTGCGATTTCGGCATGAATCGTAAAGTTGGTGTGGCAAGGAAGGTAAAGTGCTGACCCTGCACCTGAAAAAACATTTTCACGATCACCAAACTTTGTCCATTCCCCTAGGTTCGATATCACCGAATACTGGCCGCTCAAATTGACAATGACTAGCTCATGTCCAGCAGTTTTGAAGGACCAATTTTGACCTTTTTCCAATCGTCGCACTTCAAACGAAATTAATTCCCAGCCAGCTTTTTCTGGTGTAATAGAGAGGATCCGATCAGGATCTTCTTTATTGTTTTCTGGTAACACTAATAGATTTTCTGAAGTATATTGTAATTTTGTAGTCATCAGATCCCCTAAAATCTCCATTCAGCAATATATGCGAGGGTATCATGACACCTTAAGAAACGCAACCCAAATAAAACCAAAGAATTGTTAAAAACTAGTAAGTTTATATTACAGTTAGGTTTTGTGCTCTAATGCGATAATTTGGCTAAAATTGATCCTGTAGATGAATTTAATTATTGGTTCTTTATCTTGAATTTGGGTGGGAAAGATGGTAGAAGTTTTGAGAATGCATATCGGGCTATAGTTCTGTTTTTCTGAATTGTTTGGTAATCGAATGAGTGGAAAGTGCTCGACATTTTTAGTGATAGTTGAACCTCAATTCGAGTTGATAATTTTGTCGGGATTTTTTGTGCCGGAGATTCTGATCCAAGTGGACATTGGAAATTTGGATCAGCATTGGTTGGATGATCATCTGTTCTATTAATTCGCAGGTATGGGGCTAGATCGATTAGATTGGTAGGCAGCTTCGACGCAAGCCATAGTTTCATATGCATCTGAGACTGTGCAATCCATTTGTTCTTCTTTCAGTTTAGGGTCCATCAGGTTCAAGATTGAGCCGATAAAAGCATCTGGAAACCAGGTGCCACAAATTTCTTTGGAGATCCATTCAGTTTCTTTTTCATTATTCAATATGTGATATTCAAAACTATCAATTGTGCCTTTTGGGTAATCCATTAGTAAGCCGAAACATATTTTGATTGCCCCCTTTGTTCCTTCGAATTTTAGGTACGATTCTTGGTGTCTCAATCCATATTTATGTCCATGGTTGGTTGTGATATTCGCGCGTTTGATATCACCATAGTCCATAATGATGTTGGATCTTGAAGATGCCATGTTCATCATTTCTGGGTGTTTGGTTGTTTTAGCTAACATACCGATTGGGTTTCCCCAGAATGATCGAATTAGATCAATATAATGAATGCTATGATAGAGAATTTCGACCCGGTCACATTTTTCTAAAAAATCCCATAAATGCCACGGAGTATAGACTGTCACTCGCATTTCAATGTCGTGCAGTTTTCCAATAGTTCCCCGACTAATCATCTTACGCGCCTCAGTTACTTGTGGAGCGAAACGCATCTGAAAGTTGATATTTGCCGCGAAGTCTTTCTGCCGACAGATTTGTTTGATTTGTCGCGCTTGTTTGATGTTTTCACCCATTGGTTTTTGGATTAGAAGCATTGACCCATTTCGAAATGTTGGTAGTAGGTCGACGAGTCCAGAAGCAGGGATAGCAATGTCAAATATTGCATGTTCTGGTGCGTGTATTGTTGCTTGGTGTACTGAGTCATATACATTTGGGATGTTGAATTTTTTGGCTATATTCCGTGCTTTTTGTTGATCAAGATCAGTAATTCCTATGACTTTCAGACCTGCTTTTTGATAGGCTGGTAGGTGTGCACTTTCGACAATACCGCCAGCTCCTATGAGTACAATTGGTCGGTTTGACATGAATTTCTCCAATAATTTATATTTAGTTTTGTTGATTATCTAACTGATGCTTTTGTGTGCATGTTTATAATACAATGTTATCCTCTTGAATTGTTTGTCAAGCTTTAGCTCATGAAAAGTCTTTTATGTTTATGTTGCAATGATATGGTTCATCCAGCAAAAATTGATTGATTTTTCTTGACTCAATTTGTAAAATGAACATCAAATCCACTTTAAATCCACTTTTAGAAGCAGTCCATATGAGAAGTGTCATTTTCAAAACAGTCTTTCTTGTCTGTGTTGGTTTGTTGGTGATCAAGATTGTTCCAGCTTCAGACAGTTTTACCATTCAAGAACCACAAATTATTGGAACAGGAGAAATCTCGTCGGTTGCCTTTGCTCCTAATGGGCGCGAGATTGCAGTAGGTACATCGGTTGGCGTCGAAATTTTAGCTTCCAACACGCTACAGCAAATTGACTTGATTGAGATAACAGAAGGTAAATCTGAGTCAATCGCGTATAGCCCAGACTCCAAAAAACTTGTAGTTTCTGCAGGCAAGAAACTCTTGATTTCTAATCGTGTGACTGGTGAAGTTACATTAGTCAATAATTCACAGAATGTAAATGCAGTTCACGTCTCCTTAGACGGTCAGATTCATGCACTTTTACATAATGGTTTTGTTCAGACGTGGACTCCCGATTTGCAGATGTCAACTGTCTCAGCAGGACACCGTTTCCGAGTTAAGGCTATAGATTTTTCACTAAATGGGAAGTGGATGGCGACAGGAGGAGCTGACCAGAAGATTGTGCTCAGGAATGTTAGCTCTACAAAAGTTGGCCGAAAGCTGATTGGTACTAGTATTGTAAATGGAATTGCTTTCACTGCTGACAGTAGATTTTTGGTTTCAGCGACTAAGAGCAACGTCCGGGTTTGGAATGTGAATACTGGCAAGTTGCGTGGCAAGATTTTTGCTGACGGAGAAGGTCACAATTTTTCGATTACTACTGATGCAAAACGTTCCAAATTTGCTGTCGTTAATTCTAATGGCAAGGTAACGATTTGGGATGTTGATCTTAAGAGTAAGGAAGTCGAATTTGATGCTGAACCTAATACGTTTACTGCGGTACTGTCGCCCAGTGGTAAACGCCTTGTCACAGCAACGCCATACCAGACCACACTGTGGGATGTAAGCACAGGAAGGCCGATTGCTAGTGGAGCAGGTCACTACCATATTGATGGTTTTGGCTTTAGCGCTGACAGCAAACGTTTGGTATTGGCAGCAACTTATGTTGTGCCGGCAACGGCGGATCCGTCTGCTATTCAAATTAAAGGAGATCTAATCTTGTGGGATCTCACAAACGGGACGATTATCAAACGTTGGACGGCTCACGATGCTAAAATTACCTCAGTCCGATTCAGTCCCGATGGTACAAAAATCATGTCACATGCCATCCGAGAACCGGGGGTGAACAATCAAGGAAAAAGGGATCATATCATTCGTCTGTGGGATTCTCAGGCTTTTGTGGAAATTGATGAAATTGTAGGACGAAAAGGAAAAGCGGTAGATGTCGGTGCTAACCCTCCAGCCATAATAGCCCCTTTTACTTATAATGTTGAAGTTGAAAAACTTGGGGATGCTATCGATTTCAAGAAGGATAAAACCTACATCGTTTTGACTGCTGAAGATAAACTTCGATTGTGGAATACTCACAGCAAGTATCATGATCGTAACGCAGTATATTGGCCGAACTTGCATCGTCAGCAAATTTCGCATGTGGTTGCCAAGAATGGCAAAATAACTGCCACTGTTAAAGGAAAAAAGATTGAACTTGATTTTGGTGCCAAACTCCAGCGTGAATGGTTGACAGACCATCGTAGTTCTATTAAGTTGCTGCAATTCAGTTTTGACAGCAAGTATTTGGCTTCGTTGTCTTGGGAAGGTGGTGTTTGTCTAGTATGGGATGTTGAAAATGTTGCTCCGCCTTATTGACAATTTAGTTCTGGTTTATTCGGTACCTGATATTTGTGAAAGCTATCTTAATATTGTCTGAAGTTCCTGTTAATTTTGTGGAAATGCCAATTTTAAGATTATTGATTTCTAGTTGATGATTACCGTAATGGAACGGGAATTTGAGAGGATTTGAATGGGGATAACGTCTGATCAAATTGAATCCTACAAGGAAGATGGGTTTTTGGTGATAGATGATTTGTTTGATCCGTCTGAATTGCAGGTTCTTTACGACGATTTTAATAGCGTAGTAGACAACTGGGCAAATTTTTATTATAAACAAGGCCAATTATCCAACCTTTTTGAAGATGACCCTTTTGAACATCGACTTTTCTCCATTTATCAGGCTCTGGAAGGTAATTGTTATGAGTTACTATCAGCGGTTAGTGGAAAGCGAAAGACGGCAGGGATGTTTCATGTAATGATGCTTCCTCAAATACTGGAGGTGGTAGAATCGGTAATTGGGGCAGAAATTCTGGTACATCCGCAATTTAATGCCCGGGCTAAATTGCCAGACGGTAGATCTGTAGTACCGTGGCATCAGGATCTTGGGTATCTGGATACAGATGCTGAAGACACATTTATGGTTAACTTTTGGTTGCCTCTTGTTGATGCAACAGTGGAGAATGGTTGCCTTGAGGTAATTCGTGGGAGTCATAATTATGGTATTGTCCCTTATAAAAATGGTGCGGAAGATCTTGTTCCAGAATTAATCCCTGATGGAGAGATTGTATGTTGTCCAATTAGGGTTGGTAGTGTTTTGCTGATTCAGCATAAAACTGTACATCGATCGACGCCCAACTTTTCTGATCATATTCGGTGGAGCCTTGATATTCGTTATAGTGATCCGCGATTACCAACGGGGCGGGATTCTGTCTCTGGGTTTATTGCCAGATCTGTAGAAAATCCTGAATTGATTGCTAAGAGTCATCATGATTGGTTAAATTTGTTTGAGTTGTAAAAACTAAGGAGTTGAGATGTCATTTAGTTTCGCATTTATCACCGACACGCACCTTTACCCTAACGCTCCCAAGAATTTTGGTAATGGAACGCAAATGCAGGAGGATTGTTTGCAAATTCACCAGGAATTGATTCGGCAATTGAATGACTTTAAACCTGAATTTGTGATTCATGGTGGTGATATTGTTTGTGGAGGAGATAGTTTCGGTATGACCTCGGAGCAGTATCTGGCCTCACTGGATGAAGTGAAAGATCTAAATTCTGATATTGAGGCGCCAATATATTATATTCCTGGTAACCATGATCTTGATCCGATTACTGGTTCTAAGGATGCTTATCAGGAACGGTTCGGATATGATCAGTTTGCTTACACAAGTTTCGTTCATGAAGATTTGCGATTCATCCTGCTTGATGCTCAGGAGGTTGATGGGGATCAAGCACATGGGCATATTGGTCCTGAACAATTGCAATGGCTGGAAGACGAATTAAATGACGCGTTGGACGAGGGGCAACAAGTGTTGATCTTTGCGCATCAACTGGTTTCGCCCTCTGAGGAGTTTGAGGAACTGAGCGCACGGGTCGACAATTCTGAAGAGGTAATGAGGATTATTGATGGTTTCAATAATATCTTGGCTATGTTTCATGGACATTTGCATCTCAATCGTATAGTAGAACGAAACAACGTTTTCCACACAATTACTGCTGGGATTATATGTTATCCGATGATGTGGCGAAAGATTACAGTGGATAATGGCCTCATCCGTATTCGGTCTGCCCAGTTGAATTTGCCTCGCCTACTAGCTAAATCCGCCGTCAGTCGTGATGATAGAGGAACGAAACTTCTAGGCAGTGAAACAGACAGAGATTTTATCATTCAAAGGACAAGGAGAGAACTTACGTGAGTCGGGAGGGCAAGAGGTGGTTTAGTGCTGTACCTTTGTTTGATCCAACAGCAGGTATAACAGTTTTAGAGCCGCTAAGTAGTGGTTCGGGTTGGTGGGTTGGTGCGCCTAGCATCCTTTTTGATAGTGATAGCCAAAAGTTCTATTTATATTATCGCCGCCGAAAACCACGTGAACTTGGACGTGGTACCTATTGCGCGATCGCTGAAAGTTCAGATGGTATTAGCTTTGATAATATATGGGAAATGACAAAGGAAGATCTGGATACACCTTCGATTGAGAAATCATCGCTTTGTCTCACCTTGGATGGAAAAGCGCATTTGTACATCAGTTATGTGGATCCGAAGACTAGCAAGTGGCGAATAGACCTGTTGCGTGCCGACAGTTTTGATCAGCTGAGTCCAAGTAGCCGATCAAAGATTTTTACTGCAGAAGATGTTGATGCAGAAGGTATTAAGGATCCATATGTATTAGTTTTAGGTCATCTTTACTACATGATTTTAAGTTATGCTCCCAGCCCCTTACAAGCTAAAGGGGTTAAGGAAGAGATGCACGCAACTGCGGATGTCTACAATACGGGGATCACAAAATCTCATACTGGACTAGCAGTTAGCCATGATGGCATCAACTTTCGTTGGGAGGGCGATATATTGTCACCGCCCGATCGAGGGTGGGATGCCTACGCGACTCGAATAAGCTGTGTCTTATCTACGCCGCCAATATTTACTGCTTTTTATGATGGTAGTATAAGTGTCGACGAAAATTATGAAGAGCGTACTGGTCTAGCTACAACAGTGGATTTGCGTCGTTTTGAACGTATCACTGACACTGAACCAATCCTAATTTCCCCTCATGGTTCGGGATCTTTACGCTATATGGATGCTATCATAGTCAACGACCAGATCTATTATTACTATGAGTATGTTCGAGCGGACGGCTCACATGAGTTACGTCTTAGTGTCGTTGAACTCCAAACTTAGATTAGGGGCAAATTTATAGTTGCTACATGATGATTTTTAGTAAGGAAATAAAATATGAATGTTCCTCCAAAGGAGTTCATTCGGGTCATGCCGGATCTGCTTCGATCTTTTGCTAGTAAAGTGTTTCAGGAAGCAGGTACCTCAACGACAGATGCTGATTGTCTAGCTGAATTGCTGGTTTTAACTGATTTACGTGGTGTTTTTAGCCATGGAACGCAGCAGTTAGCAGGTTATATTGAAATGATACTATCTGGTAAGGTTAACCCGAGGCCTCAGGTTGAGTGTATTGATCAATCCCAAACCACCGCTGTCTTTGATGGAGATGGCGGTATGGGGCATCTGCCAGCTTATTTGGCTGCCAAAACAGCAGTTAATATGGCTAAAGATATAGGGATTGGTGCGGTTACAACACGAAACCACTTTCATATTGGTAGTGCTGGCAAGTATTCGCGGATGGCCCTCAAAGAGGATTGCGTTGGTTTTGCTGTCTCCGCACATCGATTTATGCCGGGTGCTGGTGCCTCAATACTTTCTTCCTCTGGAGCTTCTCCAATGAGTTTTGCTATCCCCACAGGTGATCAACCACCAATTGTTGTGGATATGGCGACTTCGATACATGGATCTAACGACCTTTTTCAAGTGATTCCTGATGCTTTCTTTAAGTTTATTGGCTTGGGTGCGACCAGTCATGCTTTAGGGGGATTTATGGCTGGCATCTGGTTGTTTGACCAACAAGTTAATGCAGATGCTTGGGAAGGATCAAACCAAGGAGCGTTCATATGTGCTTTTGATATCGCTCGATTTCGTTCCATTGACGAGTATAAAGAAGAAATTGATCGGCACCTTAGTGGTATTCATCAGATGCAGCCGGCACCAGGGTATGATCGGGCCACTCTTCCAGGTGCGTTGGAATGGGAACGCGAGCGGGAATGGTCGGAAATTGGGGTTCCAGTGGGAAAAGGGCACCAGGAGGCTCTTACACGGGCGGCACAGACTTTTGACTTGGAATTGCCGTTCTAGATCTAACCTACTGCCAACCAATCAATTTTAAATAGGCCACCCATACCTGATCATGCCAGATGAAATCCAATGTTGCCGCTGTTACTAGAAAAGGAGCAAAAGGGATCTGACTGTGTGGTTGTTTTGACCTAGATATAATTAATATGATGCCGATGGTTGATCCCGTAAACGCGGCCACTGCTAGGACAGTTAGAATACTCTGCCAGCGTCCCAAAAAGAGTCCGATCAAAATCATTAATTTGGTATCGCCAAACCCCATAGATTCTTTTCGAAAGGCAAATCTGCCCAAAATCGAAATTCCTTGAATAGTAATTCCTCCTACTACCGCCCATAAGATGTGCTGCAAAAGATAGTTAATATCTTGCTTGAAAATGGTCATCAGTATGATGACCGCCAAACCTGTAATTATGCCAGTTAGAATAATTGTATTTGGGATAATCATCCATCTAGTATCGATCACGGCAATTGGTATAAATAGCGAAACCAGCAGGCATCCCTGAATCATCTTGAGTGTTAACCCAAAATGATAAAACAACAATAAAAATATGGTTGCGGTTGTTAGTTCAACAACTGGGTAAATAGTCGAGATTCTGATGTGACAGCTTCGACACTTTCCTTTCAGTAAGAGGAAACTGATAATTGGAATGTTGTCATAAAACAATACCGGAGATTGGCAGTTTGGGCAGAGGGATCGGTGTGGGAAGTGGATGGAGAGTCCATCGTTCGGGATTCGGTGAATGCACACATTCAAAAAACTTCCAATGACCAGACCAAAGACGAAGATAATAATTGCTGTTTCTATTTCATACTCGGACATGAGGAGCAATAAAGTTTAAGGTAAGTAATGACTTCGAAAGGGAAACCAATCTGGTTTGGAGAACTTGAATTGGTTTTCTGCTTAAATCGAGTAGGCTATAAATGTTGCTAACTTAAAAACAAAACGACATAAAATGTTGCAATCACTAATTGTACGAAGGCAAAAATAAAAGCTTTACTTACAAAACCCGCGAACGACATTTTGATCTGATATTTGTGCATCATGGTAACAGCTACGACTGTCGAAGCGGATCCGATTGGAGTAATGTTTCCTCCTAGATTAGAACCGAATATAACGCTCCACCAAAACCCAGGTGTTTGGCTGTATCCCGTTTCTGGGAGAGTATTTAAAATTTTGCCTAGCATGGCAGACAATGGAATGTTATCGGTAACCGCACTAGCTATTCCAGAAGCCCACAAGATCGTAGCACCTCCACCATGAGTACCTAAGCTTGTCAGTATAGTAATTCCTTCTCCTATCTTTTCCAACACTTTCGCATGTTCCATTACATTGATGACTACAAAAAGGGTCATAAAAAAAATAATCAGGTCCCAGTCGATATTTGTGTAGAATTTATTGACCTCGTGACGATATTTAAGTAAAGCGATAAAAGCGAACATTAGGGCCACAAAACCCATTCCGAGTTGTTTAAGAAGCGGTAAAACTGATTGGGTTGAAAAGCACAGAATTAGTAAGCTAAAGAGGACTATGCTATAGCGGAAAAAAGCTCGGCTTGGAATACCATCGTTTTCATCGAAACTGTCGACGAGTTCTTGCGCTGCATTCCTTTCGTGGTCGGATTGCAGCCTTTCAATTTTAAAAATCTTCATTCCCAATCCTAATGTGACTGCTGTAGTTGCGATAACAAAAGGTGCTGCTTTGAGAAAGAACTCGACAAAGGTAATACCAGCTAGATTGCCTACGATAATATTCGGGACAGAACTGATCAGTGTTAGCAACCCTCCAACGTTAGTTAACAAACCCTCGATCATTAGAAAACCCAGCAGTTTGTTTTCCCGATTGAGTTTCTTGAGTGAAACCCCAGTCAAAGATCCAATGATGATCATTGCAGTTACATTATTTAAAACAGCCGAGAAAATCACAGTCATTAAGCTGTAATAGATGAGTAACTTCATTGGATCACCACCGGATTTTTTTGTTAGCTTAATGGCAATCCATGAAAATAAGCCTGATTTGGAAGTGACGTCTACGAAGATACTGGCACCTACAATGATAGCGATAACTTCCCAGTCAACACCGGGAATGTAAATAGGCAATTTGAGCTTTTCACCGAAAACATTGATTGTTTCACCAAACGGAAGAAGGTTCAAGGCGGTAGCGAAAAGGAGGGAAATAACAGCAAAGATGCCAGTAATGAGTGACTTCTTGGCGTGTAATTTTTCCTCAAAGGCAAGACAAAACACCATCAGGGCTAGAATGACGCCAAATAATGCAGTTACATTTCCTGACACAGTGTGCTCAGTATGCAAACTTGAATCACCGGCAATGAACATTAAACAAGTGAGTCCAGAACCCAAAGTTATCAAGATTGGCATTGACAGCTATGCTCCTTGTTCTTGATTTAAATCAAAAGGACCGCAATATCTGAGAACTCGATAGCCACTGTATAAGCAAGTCCACGCATGGCAACTTGCTTCTCATCTTTGCCTTCTATTACTAGTAAAGTATGTTGACTTTGCGATAGCATTTTGCGGTAGGTAGAGAGTGGATAACCCATTTCAATAATGGCCTCAGTTTTCAAATTTGGTTTGACATTAGCCAAGACTTGTTGGCAGCGGCGGATATAATCGTTGGCTTGTTTGAATAGTTCTTGCTGGATTTCTTCCTTCGCCAGTGCTGTTTCAATACTGGGAATTCGAGAGATAGCTGATATATAACGTTCAAACTCAAGTTGAGATTCTATGTTGGTAAAGAGTAAAATCCCCGAATCGTTAACGAAATGGATCGCCCAGTTTACTAAGCGGTTGTCACCAGCAAGATGGTCTTTGACAATCATTACATCTTCCAATTTTCTGGTGGCAGATTCGAAGGATGGGTGTGACAAACGTGGAACAATCATTACTGGAGTGTCAGTGCTTTGGGTTAGGACTTCAACGAAGACACCTAGTCCGAAGTGTGCATTATTGAAGTCGTCGAAAAGATTCCGGTGCGTAATAATGAGATCAGGATTGAATGATTCGATGGTTTGAATGAAGGCTGTACGCGTATCTGGTTTTTCAGCGTGGATAGATTTCCAGGAGAATGTTCCACCTGGTTCACCGCTATCAATGAACTTTTTTAGCCGGTCTTCAAATTGTTGTGCTTCTGGAGTTTTTAGGTCTGTTAGAAGCAAAAGCTTTTCAATTTTAGGTGGGTCAAAATGAAAAGCTGGTTTATCAGCACTTCGAAAAACCGATTCAAACTCGTCAATCCTATCCGGCATCATAATCTCCAGATTGTTTAAAAAAAAGTAATCGATGAAACCGTTTTTGCATCTGACTTTTATTTAATGGTAAAGTAAAACAGGGATGTTTGCTTGTTCAAGTATTTGTTGTGTGACGCTACCAAAAAAGAACTTGACAATATCATTTCTACCGTATGCTCCCATGACCAACAAATCTATGCTCAGTTCTTGAATCTGAGACATTATTTCTGAACTGGGGTCTCCCTTGATGCAACATAGGTCTTGCGTACCTACACCATAACTGGTAAAGTAACCTTCCAATTTTTTTAGCAATTGGAGCCCTTTGTCTTTGTCGTCGTTGACATTTAAAATCGTGATTTCGCACTGATTCCAGATATTAAGCATAAGGAACATCTGTATTGATCGGGCAGACTGTACGCTGTCATCATAAGCAACGAGTATCCTGTTGATATCTCTGGTATAGTCAGGTACAGCAAGTATTGGTGTCATACCGAGTGTAAGGAGTTTGTCAAGCGTTTCGTCGGGTTCACCATCCGGGTTATATTGAAAAAAAGTCTGTTGCCCGACGACAATGAAGTCGTGGTATTTTGATTCATCGACAATTTCCTCAAATGGCCGACCTGTATCTGCGTGTATGTTGTAGTTAACATTTTCTGATTTACATGTTTCCTCAAAGCTCTGAAGTATTTTGACCGCTTTTTCTTGGGCTTTTTCTATACGTTGTTTTTCTGCTTCCTTGCTGTAGTGTATTGCTCCTATTGGTGCTGGCCCTCCAAAACTCCCAATACCTGGCATGTCAATTATAGCCATGCCAGTGATTTCAGCTTGATGCTTTGACGCAATCTGGCAAGCATACTGCGTTGCTGATTGGGTGTAGTCAGATCCGTCTAGACCTAACAGGATTTTGGAAAAACTGGGGCCTGAAGAAACTATTTGAGACATGATGACCTCCGAGGTGAATTAATCGTATTACCACCAATATTTTTGCGATTCTTGGTTTTTTGCATAAACTCTGCTGATCTCTGCAATTTGCCCAAGTCGATATTTTTGTGGTACCCGGTTATCTTCAGCTATACATATTTTATATGAATTGTGGATCAGCTGGTAATCTCCGTTCCATGGTGTTTTCGGAACTTTATCGAGGTAGGGGGATTTCCACCCTCTGACGCCCGGGTTTTTGGCCAAATCTTGTAATTTATCTGGATATTCTCCAGTATGTTTATGGTATTTTTTAATTGCTTTTGCAATTGTTTCAACATCAACATCGGCTTGAGAAATTTTTCTGTCTTTCAGAAACGGTGGAAGGGACAGGCCGACAATTATTATGACCAAGACCGCTAGTATGAGCAACTGGATTCGAGTCATTCCAGAGTTAGCTAAATCTGTCTTTCTTTTCATGTTCGGCTATTTTAGCGTACCTCCTTGGTCATGTCAAGATTGTAAGAAAGGACAAAGAAACTGATCAAATTAGAACAAATTATTTTCGTTACGACTGGTTTACTTGAAAGTTCTGTTGGCAACGTTCAATCCATTCTTTGACTCGATTAAGCTTCCCTCTTGGTAAATTATAAATCTTGAGTATTTTGTTGAAGTGATTGATTGCTAGCTTGCATTTGTCTATGTGGTATCCATTTATACCAATTAAGCGAAGGTTTTCGATTTTCAGGTTATCAGGTAAGTTTAGAGCCTTGGCTTGAAGTAGGTATTGATTTGATTTAGAAAATTGTTGACCGAGATGGAGTTGTCGCCCAATTAGGTAGTGAATGAGACCGGAATCTGGTTGTTGTTGCATGGCTTCATTAAGAAGTACCATTCTCAACCTATTGGATAACCTACCAATCAGGATTCGTTTTAATCTGTTTCGGTGAGGCCGTGATTTTGTAGCTAATGCGACTAGTTTTGCTTGCATATTACGATCAATTGAATCTGAAGCATGTAATGCAAGTACGTCTTGGAAAGTTGACGTTGCTTCGTCTAATTCTTCGTTTTGCCAGTGAACATTACCTATAATGTTTTTTGCTTCGGCAACTAAATGCATATTTGATTTAGGGTGTTTGATTATATGTTGGGCGATCTTAGTTGCTTCGTTTTGTAGACCAAGTTGATAGTCAGATAACATTAGACCCCTGAAATTTTTTGGATTATCAGAATCAAGTTTATGAATTTTATTGAAGAAGTCGATCGCTGTATACCAATCTGATCGACTATAAGCTGCCCAAGCTTTTGTGGAGAGGTCAGCTACTTCATGGGCACAATGCTCCTGAAAAATACTTGGGTGTTTGAACCGGTATTCAGCAACACGCAGATCTCGGTCTGTTAGGACGATTTTATCTAAAAAAGCCTGCCATTCCTGATTGAGCGTTGCTAGACTCTTGTGATAGATCTTCTCGAAGTTTCCAGTTGGGAATACGTGCTTGAATTTCTCGATGCCGTAGGTTTCGACTAGGAAGCGAACGAAGGAACCAGCTACCGTATAGCTTGAGGAGCCCGATTGTAGCCAGAATCCAAGTCCCATGATTTTTCGTATTGATGGAGCGATATTGAGGTCATGCATCGCTCGAGCCCATTGGTGCGGGTCTAAATCTCCGCTGTCCCACTCGGCAGCGACTGCGATTCCTTCATGTAAGCCCAGTTTAAGGCTAATTGGTAGAAAAGAGTGCCATTCCGAGGTTAGAACATGTGCCAGCTCGTGCTTTAGGACTGGGTGAGGGAAGTCTTCAAAATTAATGTGTAACCCATAGCCAGTTACGTCCTGTAATGATGTATGTTTAGCGCCCATAAGGCGTTTCTTTTGTTCGGGAGATGTGTATATATATGACCGCACTTTTTTGTCTGGTTTAATTTGAAAATATTTGATCAATTGTGCATATCTGAATTCATGATCGACTGCAACTTTCTCGATTTCGTTTTCAACAACTGATCCTTTCTCAAAGAATAATAAGAAGTTTTCGGTTTGGTAAAAGCCTCCTAACTTTTTTTCGATGAAACTGCGTGTTGGCCGCAGGCCAAGTTCGCTTTTGTATAACCAGATCGATGCAAACCCCAGAACCAATATCGTTAAAGGAATAAAATTCACCAATGAGCTGGGACGGTGAATTCTAGGTTTTTGGTGGATCAAGCGGGAAAGTTGAAAGAAAATCGCAGATATTAGCAAAGTAGTGCTTCGAGCAAGGAGCAGCGTCGTTGTAATTGGTATTTGTGTGTCATAAATTGGACCGGGGAAATAACCGAAAGTTGAGTGAAATCCAAACACAGGGGGATCGAAAGCAATATTATGTAGAAGCAGTAACAGCGTAGCAAAATTGTAGCTGAGGTAAGCTAGAAATGCATGGGGCCTCAGTAGCAGCTTAAAACATAGGCCTACTGACGTTCCGTAAATACAACTGGTTATTGGTAAAAGTAGAAAAAATAGAAATCCTTCGGTGAAATTGCAGTTCGGTACACGAAATGCATTGAGTATGATGATCAGAAATGGTAAAATCAGCAAAGTGAGGTTAATAGTTAGTGATAGCCAGAATGTGTTACTGATGAACTGATATGGTGAGTCCACAACTTTTGAGAAGTGTACTTGTGGAGTATTGATAGTTATATGGGCAGAAGCTATTGATATGACAAATGCAAGAACTGCACAGAACTCAAAGGCAAGCAAATTGAAGAGTGGAATCATGGCCATGATTAGGGCTGTTTTTGCCATGATAGCTAGCCATATCCAGTAGTGTAAGTTAACAGTCTTCATCGAATTCATGAAATCAAGGCTCTTAATAAAAGCAGATTTGCTGAATTTAGGAGCTGATTCGGCTTAGTGTTGAATTGAACAGATTTTTTTGTTAGAGCGTGGCTTTGGACATTTGCTTTGCTCGTTTGTGTCAGCTGAGCTTTCACCTGTCTTGATAATTGCGTTAAGTGGTTACATTGGCAAGGCCAGTCTAAATATTTAGGAATAAAATTCGTGCTTCGAAGTTTCAGTTGTTTGAGTATATTATACGTGACCTTATGTTTTGTTGCTTTGTTTTTACTTTCCAAAATTGGTAATACTCAGCAGTCTCGCGAATTACCAAAGCATATATTGTGGGGGCATGAGGCTTGGATTAGTTCTGTAGCTTTTTCACCTAATGGGAAAGTTATTGCTTCTGGCTCAAACGACAAGACAATCAAACTATGGTCACTTTCAGGTCAAAATGAAATCGCAACATTAGAAGGTCACCAAGGAGGAGTTACTTCGATTGCCTTTTCACCAGATGGAAGGTTTATTGCTTCGGCTTCAGACGATAAGACAATCAAAATGTGGGCTGTTGAGAATCAGCAGGAGATTGCGACTTTTGTTGGTCATCGTTATGGTGTTGAAGCATTAGCCTTTTCACCGGATGGTGATGTTCTCGCTTCTGGTGGTAGAGATTATCGTATTAAGCTGTGGTCAGTAGCCGATAAGCAGTTAATCAGAACCCTCCCCCGGCAAGAAAACATCCTGCAGTCGTTAGATTTTTCTCGGGATGGGAGTATTCTTGCTTCTGGTTCAGTTGATTTAAGGTTTTGGTCATTAGCCGAACAAGGTGATGCACTTCCTCCGAAAATGTCTACCGCTGAAATTATAAGCGATGGTGGCACAGGGCTGCTTACTGTTTCCTTGCCATCGGAAACCTTTTTGACATCCGGGTTACATAAGATTCGTGTTAAAATGAGAGAAGGAACCGATCAGTTTCTAGTTTTCCTCGATGAGAAGAGCACCGAAGTCGTTACGGATCGTCAGGCAACTTTTATAAATATTGAAGGACATGAGTTGATTTCGCTCTCTTTTGGTGAAGAAATTAAGCCTGGTATGGCTTTAGTTGAAGTTGAAAGAAAAGATGAAAAAATAGACGTAGTGGAAATCGAAAACGACGGCGGTACAGGTTTGGTTCGGGTTGATCTTCCATTAGTAACTTCCTTGATACTAGGCTTACATAAGATTCATGTTGATAGGGTAGAGGTTGATGGTAAAGATGATTTATTTATGGTTGCTTTGGATGAATCTAAACCCGTACTCGTTGGCCCTGACGGTAAAGCAACTTTTGTTGATGATGATGGTGGGAGAATCTTTACAGTTAGCTTTGGAGAAGAAATCAAATCTGGCACAGCCTTGGTTGAATACCTGGCAGTTATCCAAGAAACTGATCAACTACTCATTGGGAAAGAAATTGAATTTGAGAAATTATATAAAGGAACTGATTGGATTTGGTCTCTGGACTTTTCACCCGATGGGGAATTGCTGACTTTTGGTTTGTCTGATAATACAGTGAGGCTGTGGTCAGTTGATGAAAAAAACGAGATCGTGGCATTGGCTGGACATACTTCCGATGTTTCGTCAGTCGCTTTCTCTCCGGATGGAAGAGTTATTGCTTCAGGTTCACGTGAATTGAAAGTTTGGTCGATAGCTGGCAAAGCAGAGATCGCAACACTGAAATTGGATAACAACTATATCCATTCTTTGGCGTTCTCACCAGATGGATCCTTGGTCGTTACTGGTACAAACAATGGAGAAATTCTGATCTGGGATATGAGCCCGTTTGTTGATCCAACAATTATTAAGTTTGCTGTCAGAGAAGCTTCATTTGAGAATCTGATTGCCGAAGTGCGGGCTGAAAATGCCAAAGATTTGTATGGTTACCAATTTGCTATTAAGTTTGATGCTGAGGTGCTTGAGGTTGAGAGTGTATCTCAAGGTAATTTCTTAAAGGGAGACTTTGGATGGGCAGGCGGGGATGAAACACACTGGATTGCTGGGGAAATCGATAATGAAGATGGAAAGATTTCTAGTTCTCTCGGGATTCGTATCATACCGGGAGAGGTTACAGGTAGTGGGGTATTGGCTACAATTACTTTTATCCCAAAGAAAACGAATGAAAGTGAGCTTGAGTTCTCGGAACTGAAGTTGTCAAACGCAGATGGGGATCCGGTTGTTTCTTATTCAGTTAATCAAATCGTGAAAATTCCTTCGGTCATATCCGCTGATTTGGTAATAAAGGCGTCTATAGAAGGGTCATTTGTAGTTGCCGAATTAAAGATAGTTGATCCTGTTAATGTTGATGGTTACTCAGTTGATTTGTCGTTTCCTGGTAATTTGGAAATTGTTTTTGAGGAGGGTCTTGATGTTTATGATAATGTGATTACTGATATTGTCGAAGATACAACCTTTAAATTCCGGGTTTATCAAAGTGGGGAAATTAAATTTGAGCTGTTAAATGGTCTCCTCGATGGGCCACTGAAAACCACAGAGATACCAGTATTGGTTAATGATCAGATTGCGGTTGTTGCATCGCCAAATTGGGATATCAATAGGGATTATGTCATTGACATCTTCGATTTAGTCGTTTTGGGTGAGAATTTTGGTCGGGAAATTACTCGCGAGTTTCGTCCTAATCCGGATGTGAATCGTGATGGCGTTGTTGATGTTTATGATTTTGTGAAGGTGGGCGCGAAATTTGATTGGACGTATGACCCTATTTCAACTGGGGGTATACCAGCGATGGCAAGGTCAGGAATAAGGCCAACAAATCAGGTAAGTATTGATTTCTTAAAAAAGGTGTTGGACCAAGTTAAGCAGCACCCATTGACTGATATGCCTGACTTCGTTAAAACGCGTCAGTTACTTCTGAGCTTAATAAAGGATACAGAATTGGCTCCAGTTGAAACTCGTTTATTAGCTAATTATCCTAATCCGTTTAATCCCGAGACGTGGATTCCGTTTGAGTTGGCTGATGATGCGTCAGTTGCTATCAGAATCTATGGTCAACGGGGCAATGTTGTCCGACATCTGGATGTTGGATATCGTCCTGCAGGATACTACGTGACAAGGGATAAAGCCGTATATTGGGATGGGAAGAACAACAAAGGCGAGTCTCTTTCCAGCGGTACTTATTTCTATCAGATATCTGCAGGGATGTATTTAGCGACACGTAAGATGATAGTTCTGAAGTAACAAATTGTAATTTACTTTAGAATAATCAAATTTGACAGCTATACTTGACTAAGAATTTTTTCCTCCCTTCCTTAATCAAGCCTCTTTTGTCCGTGTTTTAACTTGCATTTGCTTGTTCCTCTGAATTAATGAAATTTACAAAACAAGGTTTTCATTTCAATGCGCATGGCCCGATTTAGTCCACGATTTCGATTGTTATGTGTTCTGTTTTTGGTATTAGTGTTGTCAGCAGTTAGCGTATGTCATTATTTGACACGCCGTTATTCAAAGGAATGGAACTATTGGAAAAGGCTTTCCAGTTCGGAGAAAACTCTGGCTGTTGAGTTAGAAATTGAGAGGTTTGGGCATCGAATATTTCCTCCCTCCCTGCAACCTGATTGCTATTCACATGTTACGCTAGAGAGGCTCGAGCATTCGATGAGACTTGGGGCTGAGTGGATCCTCTCTATGCAAGAACCATCCGGACGTTTTCAGTACTGGTACGATCCAGTTCTGGGTCAATTTAGTAGCAAGACTGACGACAATTTCTTGCGTCAAGCAGGTACTTCATTTTCTTTAATGTTAGTGTATAAAATGACTGCAGATCTTCGTTATTTTACTGCTGCGCGTCAAAGTGTCTCTTACCTTTTACAATTTAAGAAGCAACTTGGTGTTGATAAGGCGTACTTTCTTTTTAACGAAAAAGCAAAACTGGGAGGAATTAGTCTTCCAATGCTTACTATGCTTGAGATGCGTCAATTGACTGGCACGCGTGAATTTGACGAAACCTTGGTTCAGCTGGCGAATATGATTCTATTTCTACAAGAAAAATATCAGACAGGACAATATAAAAGTACATATGTTTATCGTGGCAATTATGCATATGAGAAGGAAACCGGGTGGGAGTCGAAAATCTATCCCGGTGAGGCATTATATGCTTTGGCGAAAATGTACCTCGCTTTTGGAGATCCCCAATATAAGCATAGCATGGATTGGGCATTAGAATTTTATTCACGTGAACGATGGATGTCACAAGCTTTTCTGCCTTGGACGATTTCTGCTTTTGTCTCTTTATACGAACAGGCTAGAGAACCAAAATACTCCGAATACGCTTTTAACTTGACTGACCACCTTTTGAAGCAACAGAATTTGGATAGTGATGATGAAGTTTATGGTAGTTTTCATGGGGTGCCTTCCTCTAATACTGGGAGTTACATGGAAGCCCTAGGAGATGCTGTACACCTTGCGCAATTGGTGAAAGATCAACAGCGGCTTAAATTATATTGTGGACGTGCTAAAATAGGGTATAGATGGTTGTTGATGTTGCAGTATGTAAAGTCTGATCCTGTTGATTCCGATCATCTTGGAAAAACAGTTGGAGGTTTTCGGAAAAGCTTGGTTAAGCCCCGGTTACGTATCGATAATACTCAACATGCGATTAGTTCTTTTGCTAAAGGATTGGAATTCATTTTTGGAGTGGATTCTCCGGCATATATTAAATAACTTTGGTTGTGAGTCGAAACAGCAGGTGGTTCAGAGAATACATTCATTTTTGAACTTACATCCACAATGGCGGATGAGAGCTGACTTTTAGCCGGAGTTTTCAGGGGTACTGGCGAAATTCTGGTTTCTTTGGTTAAGTGACAAAAATTGCATACCTAATAAAATTTGGAGCACTCGGTTGCTTCGCTTCCTAATGATTAAGAAAATTTTAATCAGAATTGAAAGAAATGAAGAATTGGCTGTTTTTTGCTGTTTTCGTAACGATTATGATAGCGTCGGCTGTTTTTTTTCTTTCTTTCTATTCTTATCGTCTTTTCGAGTGGCCAGCACGTGGGCATTGCTCAATACAACTAACTCGTGCTGATCTGGACCATTCGCTTGAACTTGGTACTAAATTTCTGATCAACCACCAAAAAACTGATGGGCATTTTACTTATGAGTATGACTGGGTTAATGAGGTTTATACCCAATTGGATAGTCCGGTTCGACAGGCCGGAGCAATGTGGGGACTAGCGTTAATATATCAGGATCAACCGAGTTTGGAAATTCAGACTGCAGTAGAAAAAGCAATGGGATTTTTTAATCGTCATTCGAAAATTACGACTGATGGACGACGCTATGTAATCTATCCTGGCAATACTTTTGGTCGTACAGGCACAGTAGCGCTTTGCACTTTGGCATATATTGAATACCTTCGTGTTCCAAGTTCTAATATTAATGTGGAAAGGAGACAACGTTACCACCAGCATCTTGGAGAATACCTCAAGTTTCTCATTAACGCCCAAACGCGAGAAGGACTCTGGCATCGATATTATGATGCAGATGGGCTTCCTTTTGGTGCTTCTTCCCCTCACTATGATGGTGAGTCGTTATTGGCTTTAGTAAAGGCCGCAAAGTATATGGGGTATCAGGAACTTCAGCCGGTTATCGTGAAGGCAGCGGATGTTGGTTATAATCACAATATTCAAGAAGCTCTGCGAGTTGATCCTGATTCTCGAATAACCAAAGGTTATTATCAGTGGAGTTCCATGGCTTTTTTTGAACTTGCGACAGCAGGATGGGTCGGCATGGAAAAGTATGGAGATTATGTGATTAGGCTTGCCGACTGGATGATTGATACACATAAGACATTGTGGAGGAGGCGTAACACCGCCTATGCTTATGAAGGCATCATTCATGCGTATCAATTATCGGTGCTAGGTGGCCATGATCAATATATAAAGAAATTTGCCTGCGTTATCGACACGGGGTTAATGAAACTGACTTCTTGGCAAGTTGGCAGTCCTAAGGCAAATTGGTTTATACGTAGGCATCCTACGCAAAACCCATATGCCTTAGGTGGAATTCAGAACCATGCTTTCGAATCCCTTCTACGAATTGATGTAACCCAACACCAGATGCATGCGGTCATTCTAGCTCGTCGTTATGTCTATAATTAATAGAGTTTTGGCTTGATAATGAAGAATGCTTTTAGACGGGTACTTATCGCTTTATTTTTATTCGTTCTATCCTTGGTGGTAATTTTAATATTTATTATCATTAATTGGGTTGAATTTGAGTCTATACCAGATCTCCTGATGATGGTTGACTTTACCGGGATTTTACTTTCAACATTAGCAGTATCGATACTGATCTTAGTAAGTATTGGATTAGTTTTTTGGTTAGCTCGTACGTGGTCTGCCGAACAACCTGAATTAGGTGACAAGATCATTCAGTTAGCAACGATTACCAACGTAGTCTTAATCTTCGTCTTTGGCGGGATGGGTGTTGGGCTTATTATATTGCGAACACTCTGGACAATTGGTTACTTTTAGTATGGTTAATTCTTTGAGAAACAGACGCGTTATTGTACTTTAGAAATCAAATTTTACAGTGAAATATCAATTGAAAGCACAAAATGTCCAATCATGAATATTGGGTTGCTCTTTCATCCGTTGAAGGGATAGGTCCTGTACGCATTAAGTATTTATTGAACCGATTTGGGACAATTGAAGAAGTTTTTGCTGCTGAAATGCTTGAGATTGCTAGACTTCCGCTGTTTGATCAAGTTCTGGCTTTACGTGTTTTGCGTGCTAGATTAGGTTTGACTGAAATCCGGCGTCAGATTGGGTGGCTGAAGAGTCAAAATGTTAATATTATTTGTTTTGAAGATGTAGAATACCCAATGCAATTGCGAGAACTTCAAAATGCGCCGCCAGTGCTTTGTTATCTTGGGGAACTACGAAAAATTCCGTGTAATCGATCTGTAGCAATTGTCGGATCAAGAAATCCTAGTGATTCAGCTATCTTAGAAACGCTAAATTTAACAACGCGACTTGTGGAAGCTGGTTTTACAATTGTCAGTGGACTTGCTGATGGGATTGATACAACAGCACATTTGGGTGCGATTTCGGCTAGTGGGGAAATCGTGGCTGTGGTGGGGTCGGATCTTCTTTCAATCTATTCCGTGGGCAACCGCCAATTGGTTACTCAAATTAGTCAGAATGGTATGATTTTATCCGAATTCTTGTTGCCAGCATCTTTCTCTCGAGCAAATCTTTTCTCTTGTAACCGAATCATCAGTGGATTGACCATGGCAACAATTGTGATGGAATCAACTATTGATGATGGTTCTATGCGTACAGCAAAATTCGCACTGGAACAAGGCCGGTTTATCTGTGCATATGACTGGCAATCAAATGGGAAATTGAACGAAGGAACACGAGAATTGGTTAAACATGGGGCATATCCAATTGCTGCTGAATGCTTGGATACCTTTATTCAGGCATTAATGGAGCCGGAAGCAGATGAAAAGTTTCGTAAAGTTGGTCTTGATGGAGAACAAATGGATTTGTTTTAGGAGTGATTCGCGTTGGTGTCCTGTGACGGGTTTTGGGGAGAGGACTGAGGAATCATATAAAATATCAAAAAAATGCTAAATTTTCCCTTTACAAAAACTTCAAAGTTTGTTAGACTATGCGGAAATTTCATTAATGTCCTTGAAAAAGGCGGATTGGCTAGGCTTTACAGGGTGTACAACCTGGTCTATTGGTCTAGTTGATATTTGAGTTTTAAAAAAACTATTTTATAGAGAATTCTCTTTATTTGAAGGAGTGCGTAAAGATGCAAAAAATATTCAGGGCCCTAGCTTTGATGTTGGTTGTTACTTTAGCCCTTTTACCTTTCGTGGGTTGTGGTGGTGATGACGATGATGATGCTGCTGGTGGAGTTGCTGCTGTTACGGGGACTGTTCCGGCGACTGGTGGTGAGATTGCAGCGAATGGTGCGCTCATCGTCAATTTTGACAATGGGAAAAATATTGATGGCGGAGCGGTTACCGTAAATGGTACACCAGCAGCTCTCGCTGGAAATCAGGCGACTTGGAATGCTGCAGGACTGACACCAGGTGGCTCTGCCACCCTTGCTATTGCGTGGAAAAATACGGATGGTACAGATGGTACAGCTAGTGTTACATTGACTGTCAAAGCTGTGGATAACACTGCTCCGACGGTTAAAGGCGGAACTGTTAAGAATGGTGCCAAGGATGTCGACCCGGGTCCAATTAATGAGTCTGGGAAACTTGAAGTGACGTTTAGTGAGGCTGTAGTGAAAGGTGAAGCGTCTCTTGGTGTGGACGGTGGAGATGCGCTAGGTACCCAAGCTGAGTGGGCTGGTGACAAAGTGACACTCTCCCTGAATGCAGGAGTAGCTTTAGCCAATGAAACGACCTATGTGATTCTTATCAAAGGTGTGAAAGACGCCGCTGGTAATGCGATGGCCGAAGCTAAAATTTCTTTTACCACGAAGGGTAAGGAGTAAGCACTCCGATCCTGAATTTGAATGAAAAGGCAGCGTGTCTTCTGGCATGTTGCCTTTTTTTTTGCTAGTTGTTGAGAGGTAGATGGGAATGGTTAGGAGTAGGAATGGATTGGCAGGTTTTGGTTGCACTGATTACGTCTTCCTTTCTCTCCTTTGGGTGTTTGTTTAATTCTTCTTATTCGATTCCTACTGATCCTCGAAAGCGGATATCTCATTACGCTAGTGTATATAAACTGAATCCGCAGTCAAGTCAGGCCCGTCAGGCGCAGTTAGAAATTGGTAAGATTTATTATAATCAGTTTGATAATCCTGAACGTGGGCTTGAGATATTTGAGAAATTAGTTTTGTCCAATCCAGTTGCATTGGAGTCGGGCGAAGCATTATGGTATATTTCTAGACATCACTTTCGAGAGAATGAATATGGGTTGGCATGTCGAAAGTTTTTGCAATTTATGCTTGATTTTTCAGACGATGAACGCAGTCAGGTAGCAAGGCTGCGTGTTGCAGATTGCTTTTTTGAGTTAGGGGATCTGGACTCAGCTGTCAAATATTACGTGGATTACCGAAATCGACATCCTGACGATTTGCAGAACCTACCATATGTTCTGTTGAGGATTGGTACGGTTTATGCCGGTCAGCCGGACTCTATAATGCAGGCGAGAAAAGTATTTTCACGTGTTGTCGAGGAGTTTCCGAATGCGATGCCACATGTTGAAGTCGCTCGAAAAAAATTATTGGATCTTGGTGGTGTTGCTACTGTTGGGCCTTCTGATATGAGAGACCGAAGAATTCAATCAAAGGTGAGTTCTGTTGATCTTATCCGACAAAACTCGGAAGCTGGCATTGGTCCACTTACGCGGCCGGATGCGCAATCGGCTTTTGCTAGTTGGACGCAATCAACAATTTTCGGTTATAATGCCAAGGTTTTGTTGCAGCAAAGTGGCCTACTCGATGTTGCTGAAGTTAGAAATAGTATGGCGGGTAAAGGTGAATTACTCGATGATGTTGTTTTCAATGTTGGATTACAGTTCTATATGACACAAGATTATCGTCGTGCGGGTACCTGTTTGGAAAAAACAGTTGAGCTTGGAATTCGAGATGCAGAGCTGTATTTGAAATTGGGTGTTTGCTATAGAAAGGTAGGAAAGTGGGAAAAGTCAACCGCAGCGTTTCGGGAACTAGCTAAGGTTGCCCCGGAAGACGTTGGAAGACTAATTGATAGCAGTGCGCGAGAGTATAGACAAGGCGATCGCGAGTATGGTAGGAAATCTCTTGAATGCTTAATTGGGGTCTCTGATCAGTTTGATGGTAAAATCAATAGACTCTTGGAAGAATGAAAACAATATTAATTTAGCATTTTAAATTGAACGGTTTATACATTTGAGTTGTCTTATTAATACATAAAGGGATATTGTAGTTGGAGCGAGTTGGATCTAGTGTATTACTGGTCGAGAGTTTGCAACATGGGAAAGCTGGAGCACTAGCGGAGTTGGTTCATAAATATCAACGTCGCATATATCGTATCGCAATGCAGATTACCAGAAACCATGAAGATGCCAGTGATGTAACGCAGGAAACGTTTCTTAAGGTATATGAATCAATTTATAGTTTACGTCGGAAGGCCGCTTTTGAAACTTGGATTTACCGGATTGCGGTAAATAAAGCTACCAACTTGGTTAAGCGCCGAGATCGTCGTTGTGAATCGTCTCTTTCAGTTGTCTGCGAGCACGACGCCCATTTTGACTTTAGGCGAAACTCGAATTTGATAAACGTTCCCCATTTACATGTCGAGAAGCAGGAATTACAGAAAACAGTAACGCAAGCGGTAAATAGCCTATCGCTCAAGCACCGGACTGTTGTCGTTTTATACGAGTTTGAAGGACTCACGCATGTGGAAATTGCCTCGATTCTGGGGTGTTCAGAAGGGACAGTCAGATCTCGGTTGCATTATGCTCGAAAGCAGCTCAGGGAAAGGTTGAAATCATATATTGATGCTACTTCGGTGGACTTAAGATGAAAAAAAAGTGTTCTTATATCCAGCTGTATTTGTCTGACTTTATTAAGGATAGTTTGTCGAGTGGGAAAAAAGAGCAGATTCGTGATCATATACGGTTGTGTCTTCCATGTCAATCTGAGTTGAAATTGCTCAAACGAACGAATCACTTGTTGGGCTTTTATGTCAGTCCGGATCTCCCAAACGGGTATAATACGCAACTGTTAGATGACTTACAGCAATTAGTTGATAAAAGATCGTATCAGGTATGGTGGCGAGTACCTGCATTTTGCCGTGAGGTTCTCTGGCGTATAGAAGACATCCGTGAAAGATTGGTTTCTTCAGTACTACTTTTGATTAATCAGCGTTTTAACAGTAGATGGATAATGGGCTTCGTGTTTTTTGCGATGCTTCTTGTTTCGTCTTCGGCGTTATTTTTTCCTCAGTTGATTAACGTTGCCGAAGATCATGTTTTTCAAGCAAATGTAACATCGAATTTTCTTGAAGTTTCGAGTGGAATTGACATCGTGGAAAACCGTCAATTGGCTCACTACCGTCGGCCAATTGTCCTGGTATCTCAATGGAACCAGGTTGATAAGAGAATGGACGATATCCTTAAGCAACGGGAATCAATTGAAATGAAGATGGCAAGTTTGATTCCAGATCGTCGTCAAGTAGAACCGTTTTATAGTGTGGATGAACCAGATTTTGTATTCTTTGCGCAACCCGCAGTACCTACCAAAGCTGATCGGAAAGTGGATTATGCGCTGCCTTCAGGTGTAGCGTTCTCTTCTTTCTCTGAAAAAATTAAGTGGCGAAGATTGAGCCATACTAATCGTATTTTAAATAACTTATCAGTCGCTCGGGTTTTTGATCCTGTTCGGCTGTAAAATCTAAATTTCTGTCAAATTATTGAAGAGAGGTGTTTCTTAATGAATCCGAGGGTGTTAACCGCTACGGCACTGATAGCACTAGGTTTTGTACTGTTTTGGCCATCTGGTAGTTCCAAGAAAGTAGAACGTCTATATAAGGACGGAGAGCAACTTTACAGTACAGAAAATTATGAGGAATCGATTGCGAAGTTTGAGGAAGCTCTTATTGAGTCAGAAAAATGGGGCGTAAAAACCGCAGTTATTGACAAGGACTTTGTGACATTAGCTAAGTACAGAATTTCTGTTTGCTATTCAAAGTTAGCAGAAGATACAGGAGATGTTAATTATTTTGATCAAGCGGTCGCGACAATTGAGGAAGTTTGGCCAAATGCAAAGGTGCCCAAGCATATGGAAGGGTTGACTTACCTTTGGGGACATGTCCTCTACAAGCAAGAAAAGTATGAATTGGCAGAACCAAAGTTTAACGAGCTGATTGAAAATTATCCCAACAGTCTTTTTGTTGAAAACGCTTGGTATGCTCTTGGTCAACTTAACTACAAACTTCAGAATTATGATGCGTGCCGCCAGGGGTTTAAACAGGTACTTGATGGTTTTCCTAACTCTGATTTTAAAGATGATGCACAACATCTAATAGCTCAATCATTTCTTGATGAGCAGAACTATGAACAGTCTGCCCAAGAATTTGATAGGTTGGCAACTGAAGAGTTCAAAAACTATCCGGATCTACAGGCTGAAGCAATGTATAAGGCAGCCTATTGCTTGAACCAGATTTCTCGTTATGAAGAAGCAATTACTCGCTATACGAACTTTGTCACCAAGTTTCCGACAAGCAAGTATGTGACTGCAGCTTACTTTGATATGGGAGCAGTCTACGCGCGTCAGAAGGACTATGACAATGCGCGTGTAAACTATGAACTTGCTATTCAGAATACCAATGATGAAGATGTTCAGTCTGAAATTCAAACTGCGATTGGTCGAACCTACTACGACGAAGAAGATTATGCGAATGCGATTGTCGCTTATACTACACTTTTGGAAAATTACCCAACCAGCCAGTTTATTTCTGAGGCGAAGTTAGGAATTGCTGATAGTCACTTTAAGTTGAGTAGTTGGTCTGAAGCTTCTGTTGCTTACCAACGTGTACTTGATGAGCACGCTGACCAGTCTGATTTGGTTCCGTATGTAACCTTCCAGCTGGGAGAGGCTCATTACAAATTTGCTACTAGTCTCAAAGAGACAGGTCAAGCTGATTCAGCTACGGAAAACTTGGAAATATCGCTTGGATGGTATCAGAAAGCTTATAATGATTATCCAACTGATCCCGTCGCACCTCACGCTCTTTATGGTGCAATATGGGCTCTCAATGATCTTGATCGAAAAGAGGAGCTCGAACTAGTTGCAAGAGAGTTTATTGATAAAAATCGAGAGGATCCTCAACTGGATATCTTGGCAGCGGAAGTACAGCTGAGGTTTGCTGATATGAAGTTTAATGATTTCAAACAGTATAACGAGGCAGCAGTAGAATACGCTAGGCTCTGGGACAAACCGGATGGTGATTATGAACCATTACCTAAGTTCCATCTTCTCAAAGTTATTGCCAAATTTCAAGAAGGAAGATCTTATTATGAGGTTGCATCGGAGAATAGTGAAGGTGATAGCTTAGATGCAGACTTGTTAGCAAAATCGATTAATGCCTATGGTCAAGCTATTGATAGATTTAATGATGAATCGTTTCTGCTAGGTGTGGAAGCTGGACGATATGATGATTTTCCAGAACGTACCCAGCAAGTTGAAGCGGCGATATTGAACAAAGCACTCGTGCATGAGAAAAGGGACGAATGGCTTATTGCTCGTGAACTTTATGAAGCTATTGGCAAGAATAGTGACAATTACGAACGTTCGCAATTGCTGATAGCCCAAAGTTATATTGAGGAAGGTAAAATAGCAGAAGCTATCGATTTCTACGGGACTATTTTGGATATTCTTAGTGCCGATAATCGCTCACTGGCAGAAATTAAGCTTGCCGACCTCTTACGAAACGAAAAGCGCTTTATCGAAGCAGCGAATGCATATGAGCAGGTCGTGGCTGGTAATCCTGCAGGTGAATATGCGGATGACGCACAATATCTGATTGGTCTGTGTTACTACAAAGCTGCTAAAGACGATTCTTCTGCATTTGACAAGTCGATAACTTCGTTTCAAAAGATGATTAATGATTATGCTGATAGTCCAAACATCGTCGAAGCTTATTATGGGATTGTGCTTGCATTTCGGGATACGGATCAGTGGGAAAACGTAATGTCATATGCTGATGAGGCAAGCGATAATTTTAGCGACAGTAGTGAGGTGAATGTCCTTAAAACCTTGGGGCATATCGATCTCGTCAAGGCTACAGCTATTGAGAATCAGGGAATTGACTCAGAAGAGGATAAACAATTACTTATTGCGAGCTTACAGCGTATTGTTGGTAATACAGGTGCTCCACCTGAAGCCCGGACACGAGCACAGTTGAAGATAGGCCACCTTTACTATCGTGATAAAGATTATAGTACTGCGGCTTCAGAATATCAAAAAGTTGCGCAAGAATTCCCAGGTGCTGATCCTGAGATTTTAGCTAATGCATATTATCAAACAGCTGTTTGCTATTATCAGCAAGCACAGTCAGTAGAAGACTCAGGGGCAAAGAATCTTGCGTTGCAAAATTCAGCTAGTAGTGCGGATAAGGTCATTGAGCTAAACCACAGCGTTGATAGCATGATCAGTGGGTATTATACACTCGGTTTAGCAAAATTTGGTTTGGGGGATGACGAAGCTGCTGTCGTTGCCTATGCTAAGGCTATTTCGTATGAAGGTGAAACCGAAGATGAAGCACGAAAAGATTTGATTTTTCAATCTCATTCGCGTCTTGCCGAATTGTATAGTTCGCAGGAAGCATACAGTCATGCAGTTCAAGAATATCAGTATATTACTGAGAATACTGATGATGCGAATCTGAAAGGAAATTCGTACTTCGCAATGGCTATAGCGCTTGATGATCATTTAAGTCAGTATGATGATGCATTATTGGCTTATCAAAATGCGATACAGGCAGGGGCAGGG
>Ga0207984_1000016_pt1 | contig 93049 bp, 91 predicted proteins | sample ETNtaG_30_FD_185760 | JGI IMG/M metagenome (GOLD analysis project Ga0207984, IMG submission 185760) | Marine microbial and viral communities from oxygen minimum zone, Eastern Pacific Ocean - ETNP201306PF43B (SPAdes) (version 2) | ecosystem: Environmental > Aquatic > Marine > Oceanic ...
GAAACCAAAGTGCTATCCCGACGTGCAGAACCTTGCCCGGTAGTTCACCAGCTCGTTGCAGCCAAGCGACCGGTATTGGCCCTTTAACGAATAGGCTGCGTTTGCGCTTCGCTGCCTTAGCGAAGCGGCGCTTTGTGGCGTCGGATAGGCGACTGGGTACACACATAGATGAATAAGACCTATAGATAAGACTTCTTATAAGACGGACCGGGTGTCGCACTCTGCGACAGGGGGGTGTCGCAGGCAGCGACAGGTTCCTGTCCCGCCCCGCGACAGGTTTGCTTGACCAGAAGCCGGTTCACGGTGTCCCACATTGCCCGCCCACGCTCATCGCCGTACCTGTCCGGCCAACGAATAATGCTGGCATCACTGCGTAACTCGAAACCGTCGAGCACGGCTCGGGACGCTTCCCGCATGGCGTCCTGCGCTGCCAGAACGATGCCTTCGATTCCTTCCACGGTGCCTTCGACCAGCAGGGCATCGTGGATGGGTGCGCACACGTCGATGCCGCGTTCCGTCGCCAGGCAACACGCGAGCCGCAGCATCTCGGCACCGTTGGCCTGCATCGGGAAGTTCATCAAACTGCGGGGGTTCGCGTTGGTGCCGACGTGCACCTGCCACCCAAACACAGTGTGGAGGCTGCCCAGGAGCATCGCGTGGTTCAGCGAGGCTTCGCTCCATTGCCAGAAGCGCGAGTAGGTTTGGTTGTGTAATCGCAGGAGTTCGCGAGCATCGCAAACTGGGCAGCCGATACGTTGAGCCAGCCCCTGTTCACCCATCCCGTATTGAACTGCCAGTACGCACTGCTTGAACTGCTCGCGCTGGCCTGCGTGGCTCTGTTTTGTTGCGTGCTCCGGCACGGCACCCACCTGTTTGGCGAATGAGAGGTAGGGGTCTCCGGTCCGGTACGCCACCTTCATGTTCTTGTCGCCCGACAGAGCGGCGGCGATGCCAAACTCCTGCTGCTCGTAGTCAATGTACGCCACGGCTCGGCCCGGTCCCGGCTTTATCAAACCACGAAGCCACACCGACGGCCCGAAGATGAATCGCTTGCTGCTTGGTGTATTACGCCCAGTGGTGCTGCCAAAAGGAGAAATCAGGCAGCGGTTCCGACCGTCGGCACCAACGGCCAGTTCACGCGGCGAAGTACGTAACCTAAAAGGCCAAATCCTATCGCCACCCAGCAGTCGGGCAGACTGTTACGGATAGAGTAAACCCCGACCAGCGCCAGCGTCAGCACCACCACACCGAGAAACCGCTCCGGCACCTTGATGACCCGGATCAACAACGGTGTCGCTGAAAGCAGAAACGCCAACACAATAAAATTAATCAGGAAAAGACATACGTAAAGACCGACAACAAATTCTGACTGAGTCTCAAAGAGTTTTGGCCCCGGGATCAGGTTGTGTACCCGGAAAACAGACAGCATCATCGCCGTCAACGCTTCCCCCGGGATGCCCAGTGCCAGTAATGGAATCATCGCTGCGGCCGGTACGGCATTGTTGGCCGACTCCGCAGCCACCAGGCCTTCAGAAGACCCTTTGCCGAATTTCTCCGGTTTACGACTCAGCTTCTGTGCCAGACCATAAGAGAAGAACTGTGCCAGAAACTCACCCACACCGGGAATAATGCCCATGATGATCCCAAATCCGGACGAGCACAGGGCAACCCGCTTAAGCCGTCGAAAGACTTCAAATAAACCGGCGAAGGGGCTACCCCTCACCTTGGGAATCTGCCGAGGTCCATCCGAGGATTGCAAAAGGATAAACGCCTGTGAGATCGCAAACAGGCCGAGAACGGCGGGAATCAGTGCCAGGCCACCGCGTAACCAGGCCAAGCCGAAAACAAAACGATCACTGAAACGAACCGGTTCCATGCCGACCACCGTGATGAACACACCCATGCCGACCAATGCGGCTGCAGCCAGCGTCTGTCCACGATGGGTCAATATCACCAACACCAGCCCCAAAAGCGCCGCCATCAGAATATCCCGGCTGCCAAAGTAAGGTGCGACTGCCGCGAGCTTAGGTGTGAGAAAAATCAGTGCCAGTACACTGACGATCCCACCGATGAAACTCGCACTGTAGGCAAGCGACAGTGCCCGACGCGGTTCACCGCGCCTGGCAATGGGGTGACCGTCATAAGTCGTCAGCGCATTGACGGGTGTACCTGGTGTGTTAATCAGAATCGCGGGAATAGCACCGCCATAAAGTGCCGCACCGTAAATACCCAGTAACAGTGTTAACCCAACCAGGGGTTCGAGCTTATAAGTTGCTGGCAGTAGGATCGCGATGGCAACCGCGGGACCGACACCTGGAATGGCCCCGATGATGACTCCGCCAATTGCGCCGATTAAAAGCGCGATCACAACATCCCATCGTGCGATCAGCATTAATGACTCGAGCAGCAACTCGATCATGGGAAAGCTCAGAAGTTGCGGATCATGAAATTACGAAACTCCGGGGGCAGGTAACCATAGATATAACCATCCGGCAAGCGGACCTGCAGCCCGGTCCTGAACAACAGTACGATCACCAAACCGATCAGTACTGCCGTCACCATCCAGCGTACACCGCGAAACCCCACCCGCAGACTGAGCGCCGGCATAAACAGCAGCGTTGCCATCAGATACCCCACCCACCGGATGATGTAAACATAGAACAGAAACCATACGGCAAACTCACAGCAGCGATGAAAGCCGGCGACGATGATACGCGGTGACTCCAGATCGATCCCGGAGCGCATCTGGCGATAAGACACTACAGAGAGAATAAGTGCCGGAAGACCCATCACCAGCAGGCCGACAGCCGGGAAAAAACCCGGTTGCATGACCAGATCCGCACGCTTGATCCATCGGGTCTGACTGCCCAACTGGCTCGCCAGAACCAGCGTCACCAGAACAATGAATGCCGCACAGAAAAAGTTGATAGCCGCGCTGGATCGGACATTGTCAGATTGATCCATGAAGCTTACATCCTGAAAGAAAGTCGGGCGGCTACGCCGCCCGACTCGGAACCTCTAAATAGCAGTAGTGACCGGCTACAGGTCTCCCATCTTCTTGAACATCCACTCGGTGGACTTCCAGTCACGTGCGATGCGTGCTTTAGCCTCGGCTGGACCTTCCCAGAAGAAGATGCCACCCGTGTCCTTGGCAACTTTTGCCACCGCATCACTGGCGACCACCCGCTTAGCGACAGCTGCGATCTTGTCCTTGACGATCTGTGGCGTTCCCTTCTTGACGAACAGACCATTCCAGAGCGTCGGCACGTCTATACCAGGCACCTGTTCGGTGAGGGTCGCGACATTGGGCGTCACTGAAGTCCGGTCAGGTCCGGTAATAGTAGCCAGAACATTAAGGTCGTCCAGACACGGCAATACTAAAGCCGCGGTGGTATTGATCACATCGGCATCGCCGCTGGCTAACGTGTTGCAATCGTTCATGTCGAATGCCGCTTCGCTACCAAACTCAAACCCAAGCTCCATCGCGGCCACAATTGTTGCACGGGTTGGAATCAGACCGTAGCCAAAGTGGCCCAGGGCCACTTTGTGGGACTTGGCATACTCAGCAAGTTCAGCCATGTTGCTGTACGGGGCATCTCCGCTGGCGGCCAGCAGGAACGGGTAGATGATAAAAATACCGACCGGCTCAAACAAATCAGGATCTTCGAATCCAGGTACGCCGACGAGCGGACCGATGATCGGTACGCCGATCACGAACGACCCGATGGTGTAGCCATCAGCCGGCGCATTCGCGACCTCGGCAGCACCCGGGAACGGACCACCACCACCGCCTGGCTTGTTTACTACGGCCGCAGCGACACCGTACTCTTTCTGAAATTCTTCAGCGATCATACGAGTGGTGATATCTTCAAGATCACCCGGCGGCCAGGGCACAATAAAGGTCACCGGTTTTTCAGGATACTCTGCCCGAGCGGCTGAGCCGAATACCAGAAACGACGCCAGGATACTCAGTACGACCAGTTTCAAGGTCATTTTCATGTCTTATCCTCCACAGATAAAATTATCATAAACACCTCACCTTTCAGAGTGCTGTTTCCACAAGAATAAAGAATCTCGAGGGAGGCACACTACCACCAGCAGGTTGCATCTGTCACTTTAAGTTAAGACACCGGACTATTTCAAGGCTTGTTAGCTGTATCAGGCTCCGGCAAAGCCGACAGACAGTGCCTGGGCTAGGGAATCAATCTCCGATTCAGTAATCACTAGCGGTGGCGACATGATAATGATATTCCCAGAAACACGGATCATCGCACCTGCCGCGAAAACTCGATCAGCCAGGGCTTCGCCGAGTTGCGGGTCCAATGGCATTTTCGATTCGCGATCAGCCACCAGTTCGATGCCCACCATCAGGCCCTTTCCTCGCACGTCACCGATCATATGGTGTTCTGCCTGCAGCGCCTTCAGTGAAGCCATCAACTGCTCGCCTCGCGCCAATGCATTGCCGGGTAGATCCTGGCTGAACGTAACATCCAGTGTCGCGAGTGCCGCAGCACAGCCGACCGGATGGCCGGAGTAGGTATAGCCATGGCCGATAGCACCGTCAGGACCGCTTTCCATAAATACGGTCTCAATTCGTTCATTGAGCATCAACGCCCCGAATGGGAAATACCCGGAGGTGATGGCCTTTGCAAAACACATCATGTCGGGCTTGACGCCCCAGGCCCGGGTTCCGAACCAGGAGCCCGTCCGTCCAAAGCCCGTAACAACTTCATCGGCGATCAACAGAATATCGTACTTGTCGCACAAGGCGCGCAGCGCCGGCCACAGACTTGGCGGAGGGACCAGAATGCCGCCCGCACCGAGCACCGGTTCTGCGATAAAAGCCGCAATGCTGTCTGCTCCTTGATAGTTGATCTCCTGCTCGATCTGCCTGAGACAAACCTCGGTCAACTCGTCAATGTCTTCAATCCCGAACGGATTGTGATACAGCGATGGGAAAGGCAGCTGGATGCAACCCGGCAGCATTGGCTCATAACTTTTGCGGAAACGGTCATTACCGTTGATTGAGGCGCCTCCGAAATGAGTTCCGTGATAACCCTTTTTGAAGGAGAAGAATTTCACCTTACCCGGCTGTCCGGCCAGCTTCCAGAACTGGCGGGTCAACCTTAATGCTGTTTCGATACTGTCGCTGCCCCCCGAGGTAAAAAACGCGCGACGCATACCTTCGGGCTCAAGCACACCGACCAACCGGTCCGCCAGTTCGATCAGTCGAGTGCTGGTCGTACCCTTAAACGCCGAATAGAAAGGCAGGACGTCCAGTTGCCGGGCGATGGCCTGCTTGATTGGGGTACAGGAATAACCCAGGTTGACGTTCCAGATCCCGCCGACAGCATCGATCACGCGGTGACCTTCGTCATCTTGAATATAGACACCATCGGCTGCCGTGATAATGCGGGGTGGGTTCGCCTGATGGGCACCCGGGTGCGCCATCGGATGCCACACACTGCGGGCATTGCGGGCACGAAGGTGATCCAGATCGGGCTCCGGCCAGCCGGTGATCAGTGTGTCCGCCAGGGCCGCCGATTCAGTTGTCATTATTCAGTTCTCCTTTACGATCTGACAGGGTTCCAGGGGTGCTCAAGCCTGAAGGATACTACTGTATCTTGGCTCGTGGTGGAGTCGAATCGATGCCCACTAGCATGCTCCCCCGTATTTTCCTTGCTTTTAAAGCATTGTTCGACAACTCCTCTTTTTGCCTTTACTGTGGAAAAAGCATTCCACACGGGTGCCCCCGGGAAGGACGTCACGACACCGGGGTTTTAGACTGGCAGACAGATCAAACGGAGGTTTGTAATGTCCAAGGACAGACTCGCTGGCCGAAGAGCACTGGTGACCGGAGTGGGGCGCGCCATTGGCCCGGCAATTGTTCGGCGATTCGCCGAGTGCGGTGCCCAGGTCGCAGCAGCCAATCGCACCCTGAGCGCTGCCCAGGTGGTCGTCGATAGCGTTCAGCAACAGGGTCTGTCGGCGATAGCTTTGCCGCTCGACCTGGAAGGGCCGGACGGGGCAGCAAGGGCCGTCGAAGCCGCCGCGGATCAACTCGGCGGGCTGGACATTGTCGTGCACAACGCCGGTGGATGCCCTTGGTCACGGCTCGAGACACTGGAGGAAAGCGATTTGGAGATGACGCTGTCGATAAATCTCAAAGCGTGTTTTCGCCTGGTCAAAGCGGCCCTGCCCTGGCTGCGTGAGTCAGGAAGAGGACGCTTTCTGGTCACATCTTCGGTGACCGGACCCAGGGTCGCCATGCCGGGTGCGGTGCATTATGGTGCGGCCAAAGGCGGCGTCAATGCCTTCGTCCGGGGTGCAGCACTGGAACTCGCCGGAGACGGCATTACGGTCAACGCCGTCGAACCCGGCTACGTTGCGAAATCAGACGGTTTCCTCGCCGACCCAGACCAACGGCGCCGGATCGAGCAGTTCATCCCGCTCGGCACCCTGGGCGAACCTGATGATATTGCCTGGGCTATGGTTTACCTTGCCAGTGATCAGGCCCGTTACGTTACCGGCCAGACCATAATTGTCGACGGTGGCGCGCTGCTGCCCGAAAGCCCGGACATGATCCACGCCGTACCTTCTTCGCCCTGATCCCCACTCGACTTTAGTCAGGGATTGACCACCGCCGCTGAAGTCGTCGCAAAAAACCGGCTCAGCCTCGATGTGATACGATCTTTTTACACTTCTTCAGTGACCTGGATTCTGCTGGACTGCGCCTAAGCTTTGGAAAACCCCTCTTGAACGATACCCAGAACAGCCTGTCAATCGCCAAGGCTTGCAGTGAACACATGTATCGCGGCGACCACTGCTCCCGGATGCTCGGCATGGTCGTTGACGACGCAAGCCCAGGCTACGCACAACTTTCCATGCTTGTCCGTGACGACATGGTCAACGGCCATGGCAACTGCCACGGCGGCATGATCTTCACCCTCGCCGACACTGCCTTCGCCCATGCCTGCAACACACGCAACCGGGCCAGTGTGGCAGTGAGCTGTCAGGTCGAGTTCCTGGTTGCGGTCAGGGCTGGAGAAAGGCTCACCGCGACGGCTACCGAGCAGTTTCGGGGCGGGCGCAACGGGGTCTACGATGTCAGGGTGAATCTTGCCGACGGAAGCTGTGTGGCTCTTTTCCGCGGAAAATCCAGGGCCATCGACGAAACCCTTCTAGACTCAAGCCAAGAAAAATAACATGACCGACGCCCTGATCTTCGACGCGGTGCGCACCCCGATTGGTCGTTACGGCGGTATGCTCTCAGGTATCAGAACGGACGATCTCGGTGCTGTGCCGCTGCGGGCGTTGCTGTCCCGTAATCCAGAATTCAAACCTGCCCTGATCGGCGATGTTTTCATGGGCTGCGCCAACCAGGCCGGCGAGGACAATCGTAACGTCGGACGCATGAGTACCCTGCTCGCTGGTCTGCCTACAGAGACCCCGGCGGTGACTGTCAACCGCCTCTGTGGTTCGGGCATGGAAGCTGTTGGCGCTGCGGCGCGGGCAATTCGCTGTGGGGAGATCGATACTGCTATCGCCGCTGGTGTGGAATCGATGTCGAGGGCTCCTTTTGTATTACCCAAGACCACGCAGGCTTTCGGGAGACAGGCCGAGCTGTATGACACCACCATCGGCTGGCGCTTCATCAATCCCCTCCTCAAATCACAGTATGGGGTCGACTCCATGCCCGAGACCGCTGAGAACGTCGCCGCCGAATTCTCTGTCAGCCGGGAAGACCAGGATCAGTTCGCCCTGTGGTCTCAGCAAAAATGCCACAGTGCTCGTGAGACTGATCGCTTTGCTGACGAGATCGTACCGGTAGCAGATCCCGGGCGGCATTCGGAGCCGGTTCTGTACGACACAGACGAGCACCCCCGGGGGGACACCACTGTTGAAAAACTCGCCGCGTTGCCGACGCCCTTTCGCGTCGACGGATCAGTGACCGCCGGCAACTCATCGGGCATCAATGATGGCGCTTGTGCTTTGCTGATAGGCAGCAGCACCAGCGCACTGGCCGGGACATCCGAACCACTGGCCCGGGTGGTCGCCATGGCCAGCGCCGGCGTCGCGCCGCGCGTCATGGGCATCGGCCCGGTCTCGGCCAGCCGCCGGGTACTCGGCATTGCGGGCCTGAGCCTGAACCAGATGGATGTCATCGAACTCAACGAAGCGTTTGCCGCTCAGGCCCTCGCTGTCACTCGAGAGCTCGGCCTTGCCGACGATGACCCGCGAGTCAACCCCAATGGCGGCGCCATTGCCTTGGGCCACCCGCTGGGTATGAGCGGTGCCCGACTGGTCACCACGGCAGCTTATGAGCTAAAACGAAGGCAGGCTCGCTACGCCCTGTGTGCGATGTGCGTCGGCGTCGGACAAGGGATTGCCATGCTGCTGGAACGCCCTTGAGCCGATCTGCCAACACTACCCTGTTAAGCCTTTAACCGAAACGAATAACATGAGCGTCAAGAAGGCTCTTAAAAACGAACTGGAGTCCATTGAAACGGCCAGCGTTGACGAACTGCGCACGCTGCAGCTGTCGCGGCTTCAATGGTCGCTCAATCACGCGCACACCAATTCACCGCTTTACCGGGAGAAATTCGAATCAGCCGGTGTGCGGCCAGAGGACCTGACCTGCCTTGACGACCTGACCCGGTTTCCGCTTACCGATAAGGCCGACCTGCGCCGCTACTATCCCTTCGGCACCTTCGCCACACCGATGTCCGAGGTGATCCGGATTCACGCTTCCAGCGGTACCACGGGTAAACCGACGGTGGTGGGTTATACCCGGAACGACATCGATGTCTGGTCCACAGTGATGGCCCGCTCAATTCGGGCAGCCGGCGGACGAGAAGATGACCTTATCCATGTCAGTTACGGTTATGGCCTGTTCACGGGCGGTCTGGGGGCCCACTTTGGTGCTGAAAAACTGGGCGCTGCGGTCATCCCCATGTCGGGCGGGCAGACCGAAAAGCAGGTCCAGCTGATCAACGATTTCGAACCCGCGATCATCATGGTCACGCCTTCCTACTGTCTGAACATTGCCGATGCTTTCGAAAACGCAGGGCTAGATCCGCGCCAGTCTTCTCTGAAGGTCGGCATCTTCGGGGCGGAGCCATGGACCGAATCTATGCGCCAAAGCCTGGAGTCGCGCTTCGATCTGGATGCGGTCGACATCTATGGTCTGTCGGAGGTCATGGGGCCCGGTGTTGCCCAGGAGTGCATCGAAACAAAGGACGGGCTGACACTCTGGGAGGATCACTTCTATCCGGAGATCATCGACCCCGAGACCGGCGCGGTCCTGCCAGATGGGGAGGCGGGTGAACTCGTCCTGACTTCCCTGACCAAGGAAACCTCACCTGTCATCCGCTACCGCACCCGCGACCTGACCCGGCTGCTGCCTGGCACGGCCCGGACCATGCGACGTATGGCCAGGGTGACCGGACGCAGCGACGATATGATGATCGTACGCGGTGTCAACGTATTCCCCTCCCAGATCGAAGAACAGGTTCTGGGGCAGGAGGCCCTGAGCCCGCATTACCAGATCGAGTTAACCCGGACCGGCAATCTCGACACCCTGACAGTCCATGTCGAACTCGAACCGGGCGCCGGTTCTGACAGTGGGTCTGAAGATATTACTGCGGCACTCACCCACAGCATCAAGACCTACATCGGAGTCTCGGCCGTGGTCATCGTCCACGAAGAGGGCGGGGTGGCCCGGTCCCAGGGCAAGGCCCAGAGGGTGGTTGACCGCCGTTGATTCCGGCGCTGGCATGAGGCTCGACTCCGCTGTTCAACAGCTACTGGGTGATTTTCGTGCCCGCCGACCAGTGCGCGCCAAGTCGCTGCTGATTACGATTTTCGGCGATTCTCTCGAGCCGCGCGGCGGCAGTGCCTGGCTGGGCAGCCTGATCCAACTGGCCCGTCCACTGGGCGTCAGTGAAGGCCTGGTTCGAACCTCCGTTTACCGTCTGGCCCGGGAAAAATGGCTGGTCGGGGCCTCATCCGGCCGCCGCAGCTACTATCAACTCACAGCAACCGGTCACCGGCAGTTCGCCAATGCCGAGCACCGCATCTACGGTGGCGGTAACCGGGACTGGGATGGTGAATGGCGAGTGGTCGTGATTCCCCGCAAATCTATCGACCGGACGGCACGGGATGCAATCAAAAAAGAACTCAAGTGGCAGGGATTCGGCACTCTCAGTGCCGATGTACTGATCCATCCGACGGCAGACCTTTCGCCCGTGAACATCATGCTCGCTGACCGGAACCTCACCGGCAAGGTCAAAGTCATCCGTGGCCAGTCCGTCGGTGACAGTGAATCGCCCCAGGCCCTGCTTTCGCGTTGCTTCGATCTGGATCACATCGCAGGGGAGTACGATCTTTTCAACCAGCGTTTCTCGGGCCTCTGGGACTCGGTCCGGCGGCCGCGCAAAGCCATCAACGGTGAGGCAGCGTTTGTCGGACGCACCTTGCTGATCCATGAATACCGTCGCATCCTGCTGCGCGATCCGGATGTTCCAGACCCCCTGCTACCTTCTGACTGGCCCGGCACAAAGGCCAGAAAACGCTGCGCCACCATCTACCTCGCACTGCGGGATGCGGCTGATCAATGGGCGGTCGCGCTGTGTGAGAAGACCGGCGGCCCTGTCAGACCGCCTGAAAGAGGCTACTCGAAGCGGTTCAAGCGCTAGCGATCACAGCGCGTCGAAATCAAGCACGATGTGGTCGCTGGCAGGGACTGCCTGGCAGGTCAGGACATAGCCGGCCTCAACTTCTTGTTCCTCGAGTGCAAAATTCAACTGCATATCGACCCGCCCTTCAATGATTCTTGCCCGACACGTCGCACAGACCCCGCCTTCGCAGGCGTAAGGCACTTCCGGGCGGACTCGCCTGACCGCTTCCAGAACTGATCCATCGTCCGGACCCATGCTCAGCGTGGTTGACTTGCCTTCCAGGGAGACTACAACCGTGCTGTGGCTGCCGGATTGGGTTGCCGGATCGGTGCGCCGGGAGCCCGACAGTTCGAATGCCTGGTCAGGCGCGGTGAACAATTCGAAGTGAATCCGGGATCTGTCAACACCTTTTTCGATCAGTGCATCACGCACACCATCGATCATGCCCTTTGGGCCGCACAGGAAAAATTCGTCGAAGTGTTCAGGCACCAGGAGCGTGTCGAGCAACTGGCTGGCCTTGCTATGGTCGATTCTGCCGTCAAGCAGTGGAATGTTGCGGCCCTCACGCGACAGCGCATGCGTTACCGACAATCGATCCAAGTAGCTGTTCTTCAGGCTCTCCAGTTCTTCCCTGAAAATAATGCTTCGTGTCTCGCGATTCCCGTAGACCAGCGAAAAAGCACTGTGCGGTTCCGCTGACAGCGTGGTCTTGATGATGGAAATCACCGGTGTGATCCCGCTGCCTGCAGCAAAGGCCGCGTATCGCTTGTGGTTGCCGGGATCGAGCGGCACATTGAAATGCCCGATCGGCAGACCCACCTCGATCTGGTCACCCGTAGCGAGCGCCTGGTGTACAAATCCTGAAAACACCCCTTGCGGGATCGCTTTGACGGCAACGCGCAAATCGTTTTCATACACGGAAGTGCAGATTGAATACGAACGACGTACTTCTTCACCGTTGAATTCGCGCCGCAGGGTCAGATGCTGGCCCTGGGTAAACCGGTATTCATCCCGCAGGTCATCGGGCACTCGGAAAGACACCGAGACCGTATCGTCGGTCTCCGGGCGCACCTGGGCGACGGTCAGCGGATGAAAGCGCATTGCAGCTAATGCGGCTTGAAATAGTCGAACGGTTCGAAGCAATCGGTGCAATGCCACAGGGCCTTACACGGCGTCGAACCGAACCCGGCGAGGACCCGGGTGTTACACGATCCGCAGTGCGGGCATTCAATCTCAGCATCATTGGCGGCGGGGTCCGACGCCCAGCAGGCTGGCGGCGCAATACCTGCCTCTCGGAGGTGCTGCTTACCGCTTTCCGTGATCCAGTCGGTCGTCCACGGCGGATTCAGTTGATGCTTGACGGACACATTGCCAATGCCGGCCCGCTCGATGGCCTCGCGGATGTCGGCTTCTATGACACGGCTCGCAGGACAGCCCGAATAGGTTGGCGAGATGGTCACGACCACATGGGTATCCTTGCCCAGAGTATCCACGTGTACCGATCGGACGATACCCAGATCTCGGATGCTGAGCGAAGGGATCTCCGGATCAGTCACCGAATCCAATAGCTCGAGAACGCTGTCCGGGGTCACCACTGGTAACGACACAGCACTCACCACGATACACCGGGGTAAGCGCGCTGTAGAAACTGCATCTCGGCCAGTAGATAACCCAGTTGCTCACTGTGCAGTCCCTGCCGGCCACCCGACATCGCGTGGCCAATCTCGGGCATTTCCAGCGTTGCCTCATCGAGCACCTGGTTCGTCTGACGTTGCCATTCGGGCTTCAACGACTGGATATCCGGTGCGATTTTCTGCTCTACGAGGCTCAGGTAACACATATCAGCCTCGAAAAGCTCAGGAACACATGGCGCACAAACCTCCAGTGCCTGTTGCATGCGCGCACGGCTTTCCTTGGTACCATCACCCAGACGAATGACCCAGCCCCGACTGTGGCGAAGATGGTAGCGAACCTCCTTGACTGCCTTGGCTGCGATTCCCGAGATCTCGCTATCCCGACCCGCCGCCAGGCCCTCCAGAAGCAACAGGTGATAGGTGTCGAAGAAGTACTGCCGGAGCATTGTCTGGGCAAAATCGCCATTGGGCAGTTCCACCAGATGGAGATTTCGCCAGTCACGGGCATCGCGGTGGTAAGCAAGATCATCCTCGCTGCGCTCGAGGCCTTCGGTCTTGCCGGCTGCGGTCAGCCAGAACCTGGCCTGGCCAATCAGATCCAGCGCAATATTGGTCAGCGCCACATCCTCCTCCAGAACAGGAGCATCACCTGACCACTCGGAGAGGCGGTGACCGAGGATCAGGGCGTTATCACCCAGCTGCAGGAGCAGCTCGAATCGGACCGTGTCGGTATCTATTTGCTGGCTCAAAGGTTTTCGACACCCTCCGGAACCGGATAAAAGGTCGGGTGCCGGTACACCTTGTCACCGGCCGGCTCGAAAAATGCGCCCTGTTCTTCTGGTGAAGACGCTGTGATCGAATTCGATGGCACGACCCAGATGCTGATCCCTTCCTGGCGCCGGGTGTAAAGGTCACGGGCGTTTTCCAATGCCATCTGCGCATCGGCGGCGTAAAGACTGCCCGTGTGCTGGTGTGACAGACCGCGTTTACCGCGCACGAAAACCTCCCACAGGGGCCACTGATCAGATTCTTGTGTCATCGCACCGTCTCCGCTGTGCCAGTCCAGGCAAGTGCATCAGGCCGCTTCTTGCCTGCTCGCCCGTTTGTGCGCATAGGCCGTAGCCGCTTCGCGCACCCACTGCCCTTTCTCGTGAGCATCGACGCGGGTCTTGATTCTCTGGCGACGGCACGGACCCCCGCCCTTAACCACCGCCCAGAACTCATCCCAGTCGATCTCACCAGATTCGTAATGGCCTTCTGCTTCATTCCATTTCAGATCAGGATCAGGTATCGCCAGCCCGAGATGATCGGCCTGGGGCACCGTGATATCGATGAAGCGCTGGCGCAACTCATCGTTACTCTGCCGCTTGATCTTCCAGGCTGTGGACTGCTCGCTGTGTGAAGACTCGCTGTCGTGCGGTCCGAACATCATCAGGGTCGGCCACCACCAGCGGTTCAATGCATCCTGGGCCATGGCCTGCTGGTCGTCCGTACCCTGGGTCAGGGTCAGCATGATCCCGTAGCCCTGGCGCTGATGAAAGCTCTCTTCCTTGCAGATGCGAACCATCGCCCGTGCGTAGGGGCCGTAGGAGTTTCGGCAAAGGCTGATTTGATTGACAATTGCCGCACCGTCGACGAGCCAGCCGATGGCTCCGATATCGGCCCAGCTGAGGGTCGGATAATTGAAAATGCTTGAGTACTTCATCCGGCCCTCGTGGAGCGCAGCCAGCAGCTCCTCCCGCGAAGCACCCAGCGTCTCTGCAGCACTGTAGAGATACAGGCCATGGCCGCACTCATCCTGCACCTTCGCGAGCAGACCAATCTTGCGTTCGAGCGTCGGTGCGCGGGTGATCCAGTTGCCTTCCGGCTGCATGCCGACAATTTCGGAGTGTGCATGCTGGGCAATCTGGCGGATCAGGGTCTTGCGGTAACCTTCCGGCATCCAGTCCTTGGGCTCGATCCGGGTCTCCTCGCGAATCTTGTCCCAGAAGCCCTGCTCGAATCGGTCGCTGCCTGAATCGGTCATGTTCTTGCTATTTCCCAAGATCGCCTTCCGGCGATACAGGTCAAGCGATTATGTTACAGGAATCTTTTATTTTTTCAATATTCTGTATCATTTCTAACAGCAGTCAGCCTTAGAATTTTCTGTATTTCAGGTAGGCCTCCTCCGGGTCCATGCCGGAAAGTATCGCCTCGCGCATCTCGCTCTCGGTCGACATGACCTGTTCCGTTTTCGACACCGTCTCTTCAGAAACCGCCGCCGGAATGATCACGATCCCATCCCGGTCTCCGATCAGGTAGTCACCGCTTGAAATGGTCACCGTTCCAATTGTGATGGGATCACCCAGCCGATCATAGTTCCATCGTTCGACGATGTCGGCTGGCGTATTCAGATCGCAGAAGACCGGAAAACCCATCTCCAGGATAAAATCGGTGTCCCGGCAACGGCCGTCAACAACGTAGCCCCGCGTGTCCTTGACCATCAGAGCCCGGGCCGACAGCTCTCCCATCAGTGCCACATCCCGCGTATTGGGTTGACAGACCAGTACTTTGCCTGCTGGGACACGGGACAATACCCGGGCCCATGCCAACAGGCTTTCATGCCTGGAAAGGGTCCGGTCCACGTGACCGGAGATGGTGTAGATCTCTCCTGTCAGCCGTTGTGACGGATCAAGCGAGATAAGGTTCGAGGGTAGAACGCAGTTGTCGTGACCCATCAGGCGCAACACATCGTGGACGGCACTTGCGTAACACGCTTCCAGTCGTTTACCTAGATCACTCATGGACGAACTCCTTTAGTCATATCGAAAACCGGTTCAGAGCAGGATCACCTCTGGGTCTGGTGATTCGGCATACAGCCGCTCGACGAGATCAGCGCGGCGTTCCTGAACGGCCCGCTGGTTGATGTAGCCCTTGTCCGTGATCTCACCAGCATCGATCTCCGGTGGTTCGCTCATCAGCATGATCCGGCGTATACAGCGACTGGAACCGGGGTTACGGGTATTGTATCCGGCGAGATCTTTCACCAACCTGGCCCGTATGACCGGGTTCAGGATCAGCGGCGATGACAGGGGCTGGCCGCCGCCAGTGAGAAATTGCTCACCTGCAGCATCATTCAGCCAGGCCAGCAGGCCAATATCAGCGCGGTTGCTGCCTGTGACCACCGCATCTCTAATCAGTGGCGACGCTGCGGCAATCGCATTGACCCGCACTGTTCCGGTCGAGACCCAGGTGCCGGTCATCAGCTTGAAGTCCTCTGTGATCCGCCCGTCAAACAGGATACCCCTGGCGGGATCCAGTGGATCAACCAGCCTGCCGGCATCACCGGCCAGATAGTAGCCTTCCTCATCGAACATCTTCGCAGTCAACTCGGGCCGCCGGTGGTACCCGGGTGTGATATTGGGACCTTTGACCCGCAGTTCCATCTTGTCACCGAATGGCAGCATTTTCACTGACACCCCGGGTACCGGGATGCCGATATTGGCGATATCTTCGATAGGAAAATGGGCCGTGGTCGCAAGCGGTGCTGTCTCGGTGGTGCCCCATGCCGATGTGATAGGAACCTTTCGGCCCAGAACCGCGACGCTGAGTCTTTCCAGTCGCTCCCATAGGTCCTTCGGCAGCGCAGCAGCGGCAAACATCAGCAGTTTCAAGTTCCGAAAAAAATGCTCACACAGCACTTTGTCGTCTTCGAGATAGGGCAGCAGCATGCTGTAGCCCGCCGGCACATTGAAATACATCGTCGGTGAAACCTCGCGCAGATTGTCGATCGTCTGCTCAATCAGTTCCGGCAACGGTTTACCGGCATCGATGTACATCACACCACCGTTGCGCAACACCAAGGTAAAGTTGTGGTTGCCGCCAAAAGTGTGGTTCCACGGCAACCAGTCCAACAGCAGGGGTCGGACCTTCTCGATAAACGGCCATACCAGTGCCAGGCTCTTCTGGTTCGAGCACAACATCCGGTGGGTGTTGATCACACCTTTACATACACCGGTAGAACCGGAAGTAAACAGGATCTTGGCAACGGTCTCCGGGCCCACGGCATCGAACGCCCGATTCACAGCTCCTTCCGCAGGTGTCGCCAGAAGGTCGCTGAAGGCAGTTGCGGACGGTCCCGCACCACTGTTGGTGCCCGTGACCAGTTCGGCACCTGCAAGCGGCAGCGCAGCCAGTGCCGGGCCAAACGGGCCACTGTCTGAAACATAAACCAGACCGGGCGAGCACAGTTCAAACAACGCTTTGAGCCTCTGGTGGTCGCCACTCAGCAGTGAGTAGGCGGGCGATACCGGCACCACGGGTATTCCCACCTGCATGGCGCCCAGCGACAGCAGTGCGTGCTCGATGCTGTTGCCCGAAAGAACCATGACCGGTCTTTCGAGGGACAGGTTACGATCAAGCAGCGCCTGGGACACACTGTCCGCCCGGTCCGCAGCCTCAGCGTAGCAAAGCCGAACCCATCGGCCGTCGTTGTCCCGCTCGACCAGAAACGGACTGAGCGGGGTCTGAGCAGCCCAGTGGCGCAGCATCTGGCCGACCTGGGTCTCGTACCGCCCGAGTGTCACGGGGGACTCGATCACTAACCCACCGCCTGTGATCTTTCTGACCGTAACCCTTGCCGGGGCGAGTTGAAGGTCAGCCAAGTTTGATTTCCCCCCGGCACACGCAGACAGCACTCACCCGCAAGCCGCTCGGATCGTTGGCGGTGCCTGTCACCAAGACAGGTGGACCCACCGGGGTGTTCGGATCAAACCAATCAGCACGTGGGAGCTGTTGTCACCCGCCGTAGAACGCTTTCTCTCCCAGTTCCTTGAGCCAGAGCGTTGCATCGTCTGCCCGCCCTTCTGGCTCCTGGCCGACTCCTGCATCCACCACTTCCCCTACAAACAAAGAGTGGTCACCTTCCTCAACCGAACCGACCAGTCGACACTCGATGAACGCCGGAGTATTGTCGAGAACGGGCGCACCGGTAGACCCGGATCGATAGGGCTCTCCCGCGATCGTCTGGCCGTCCTTTTCAGCGGGCTTGAAAAACGTGTAAGCAATGCCCTGCTGCCCCTTGCCCAGCACATTCAGGGCGAAGGTGCTGGTTTTCTTGATGATCCCATGAACCTGCGAGTCGGTTTTAACACCAACCGCGACCAGCGGGGGTTGGAACGACGTCTGAGTGACCCAGTTGACGGTTGCGGCCGACAGGTTCCCGTCCTGGTCCTCTGCGGTGAGAACATACAGGCCGTAAGGGATCATCCGCAATGCGGTCTTCTTGGCGTTTTCGTCCATGGGTCTGTCCTTATCTGGTTAAGCTGACCCCATCTTATCACCTCGTCAAATGATACTGGTCGACCCTGCTACCTCGCGGTACGGTTGGCCGGGAGGCACAAGGGACTGAAAGCAATCGCAGCGGTACTCCGGATAGCCACTGTGAAAAGCCTGCCCTTGTGATCTATATTTGAGCCTCCGCACCGTGCGCCAGTACAGACAATCAACGAGTGTGACCGAATGTCAAAAACACAAGCATTCTTCAACGACTACCTGCCGGGGAAGCTCTTGGCCAACCCCGATCTCGCTGGCAAGGTGGACCAGATCTTCCAATTCGACATCGAAGGTGCGGGCAGCTACAGCGTCGACCTGACAGTGGGGCAAGGATCAGTCACGGCCGGAAGGCATGACAGCCCTGACTGCACCATAAGCTGCACGGAGGAGGTATTCGAGCAAGTCCTGGAAGATCCGACGTCAGCAATGACATTGATGAGCGCGGGCCAGCTGACCGTCTCCAACCTGATGGCCGCCATGTCGCTGCAGAAAATCTTCTGACGAACCCCTTCGGAGCGGGCTGTGAGCAGCGGCCATCGAGCGCAACGCGATCCTTATTGATGACACTCCGATCCAGGTTGCGCTAGAACTCAGAACCGGGTCCGGCAGGCGCACGAGGACGTGATGCCCCGGTCAGACTGTTCGAGAGCAACGTCAAGGTGCGCTTTCATGTCCCGCGCCTGATTAGGCCTGCCGGAGCGCTCAAGGCACTCGACATAACCGTGCAGGCTCCAGACGTTGTTCGGGTGCTGCGACGGACGAGAGAGGCTGTTGTCGATGCCGAGGTCAGCACAATAGACACGCTCCGCCTCACTGACACGACCCTGCTCAAGAAGCAGCGCCCCAAGCGCGTGGCGGGGCGGATGCATCCAGGCCCAGGGCTCTGAGTAATAGAGAGCATCGTCAAGCAGAGCTGCCTGTTCCAGAAGAGCAAACGCCAGATCATAGTTTTCCTTACGGTATTCCAGCTCGCCCATCATCATCGCCTCCCCGATAGCCAAAATATCCTGGGCGGTATTGTTGAAGAACAGTCGCGTCGCCGGGACACGCTCCCTGGCCTGATTGAACAGCGAACTTTCTGTCTCCGCAGCATCAATCTGACCCAGTGCGGCGTAGGCAACAGTGCGGGCATAGTGGAACATTGCGGTCGACACGCAGTACAACTCGGGGTTCCCCGGCAGGGGCCTTGCGATGATCTCCCGCCATTTGCCGAAACGCACCAGCACATGCATCAGGGTGGAGTAATAGCCCTCCAGAGTCACCGCCATGTGCGGCCGCTCGACCGCCAGCAGATCAGCTGTCAGCGTCCGGGTAATCGTCTCTGCAGCGGTAATCGCCGGCTCGAAGCGCCCGGCAAACATGCTCGCATACATCATCATATGCAGGTCGTGGCAACGCGCGGTGGTGTAGAAGTTGTATGGACCGGCAAATTCGAGATATTTCTCGTCCGCCGCAATGGCTTTGTCGCTGACCGCGATGGCATCGCGGTATCGGCCACAGATCACATAGATATGCGCAGGCATGTGCTGCAGATGGCCAGCGTCCGGACTCAGGCCTGACAGCTGGTCTGCCGCGTCGAGGGCCTTTTCCGGCGTCGGGGACATCTCCAGGGCATGCAGATACATGTGCAGGATGCCTGGATGCGATTTCACGCCACGCTTTGAAACCTGCTGAAGACCACTTTCAAGCACCGCGATGCTCTCCAGTGTGTCGGCACCCTCGGCAGGTTCACCGCGAACGATGTCCCACAGCTTCCAGGGCGTTCTGGTCATCATCGCCTCTGCGAAAAGCGCGATCACATCAAGATCGGTTGGAAATGCCGCATAGACCCGACGCATCTCATCGGCATAGGCGTCATCCCAGCCGTGCAAAGTCTCCGTGCTGGCCAGCTGGTTTGACTGAAAGCGCCGCGACAGAGCCAGAATGAGGGCTTCTTCGACAGCGGCCTTGCCACTTAAAAGCGCCACAGCCTGTTGTATGTTGGTGTAGCAGGTCTCCAACGCCTTGCGGGCTTCGGGCTCACTCATCCATTCCCAGGGCAGGTTATAAAATGGTCCGCTCGCAAAGGCGATTCCCCAATGGGCCATCGCACAACCCGGGTCGATGCTGGCCGCCTGCTTGAAGCAATCGACGGCTTCCTCGTGATTGAAGCCGTAACACCAGACCAGGCCTCTGTCGAACCAGACCTGAGCTTCGGGCTGGGCGGTCGTGATCGGGCGGGAGTACCCACCGAGGTCAAAGGAATAATTCACAGTCTGCCCGTGTTTAAGTACTTGCTGGAAGCTGCTCCCAGTCCAGCCCGGCTATTTTTCCCAGACATAAAATCCTTCGCCTGTCTTACGGCCCAGTTTGCCCTCTGCAACCATCCGTTGCAGCAGTTCGGGCGGGCGGAACTGTTCGGCGCCCAGCGCCTGGCAAAGATATTCGCCAACCGACAGGCGCACGTCTAGCCCCACCAGATCTCCCAGGCGTAACGGCCCGATGGGATGGCGGTAACCGTGAACCATCGCAGCATCAATATCCTCGGGCCTTGCCACACCCTGCTCGACCATCCGGATCGCCTCCATCCCAAGAGCGATTCCAAGACGACTGCTGGCAAAACCAGGCGAGTCATTGACAACCACCAGTTCCCGGTTCATCAGGCTGCCGATCTCGCGAACCGTATCCACAACCTGTTCGCAGGTTTGATGTCCACGGACGATCTCAAGCAACCTGACTATATGGGCGGGGTTGAAAAAGTGCATACCGATGACCCGTTCGGGGCATGAGGTGCTGGCAGCGATCTCAGAAATGCTGAGAGAGGAGGTGTTGGATGCCAGTATGGCGTGTTCGGGCGCCTGTGCGCTGACCTGCACAAAAATCTGCTGTTTGAGTGCCATGCGCTCTGGGACCGCTTCGATCATGAGATCAATATCTTGAACGGCTTCGCCCAGATCATCGACAGCGCTCAAGTGTGCCAGTGCCAGATTTCGGTCGTCTTCGGTTATCTTATCGCGGGCAACACCCTCAGCCAGTTGCTGGCCGATCTGGTTCATTCCTTCTTCCAGGATCTGGATGTCAACATCAAACAGCCGGGTCGCAAATCCAGCCAGGGCGCTGACCTGTGCGATTCCGCGACCCATGGTACCTGCACCAATGACCGCCACCGAGCGAAGAACATTCATCGAACATTATCCTTTGAGATCAGGGGTAGGATCGGATGTGAACTGCGTGCTTTACCCATTACACACAAGTGCTGTGCGCACTTCCGCTGGGCCTCACTCTCGAAACCGAGCACCTCTTACGGAGTCTCAATCTCCGGGTTGGGCACCATCATAGCCCTGGATGACAACCAGGTCGCCGTCCGAGGCTTCCACCCTCATGGCTTTCGCTGTTTGATATTCCGGGGAATAGTAACAATCCAACGCACTCTGGTAACTTTCGAACTCGATCACGACAGCGCGCTCGCGACCAATGCCTTCAACCGCCTCATGGATGCCTCCACGAACCAGAAAATGCGCCCCGTACTTTGCAAACGGCTCGGCGTTTGCACGGACGTAACGTTGATAAGCTTCAGGATCAGACACATCGATCCGGCCAATCCAGTATCCTTTTGCCATCGTGCGTTCTCCGTGAGTTGCGCCATAATAACCCCGGCCAGGCCGGATAGTTGAGTTCCTGGCTACCCGGATGCAGGCGCAGGGGTTACTTTGCCACTTTCAGGCGCTATTCTGCCAGTATTGGATCACCCCGGTTCGGGCCGCGCCCACCGACACAGCCCAACGGACCGTTTCCTTAACTGATCACTCGCATTGGCAGTCAGATGCAGACCTGTCGATAGATCTCTTTACCAGGCAAACTATGGCATTCAAGATTCCGGAACCTCAAAAGACCCTCGCTGTCACGATGACCGATGGCGCAGTGATCCGAGTCCGTCAACACGGGCGAGGCAAACTGCGGGTCCTGCTCAGCCATGGTAATGGCTTTGCGATCGACGCTTATTTCCCATTCTGGGGGCAACTGCTTGAGCGCTTTGAGATCGTTGTGTTCGACATCCGTAACCACGGCCGGAACCCCCTGCATGTGCTCGAGTCCCACGACCATGCGCATCTGGTTCAGGATTTTGAAACACTGTACAGGCGGATACCGGATGCCTTTGGCGCCAAACCGACGATCGGTGTTTTCCACTCGCTCGCAGCGATCAGCGCACTGCTCCAGAACCTTCAGTATGGCCAACGTTGGGATGCGCTACTGGTCGTGGACCCATCGCTCACCCCTCCGCCGGGTCACCCACTATACGACCGTTCGTATGATTTTGACTTCAAGTTGCGCGACTGGGCTCTCGGGCGCCAGGACCGGTTCACGAGCCCCGGCGAACTTGCCACCACCCTTAAAACCAACCTGCGTCTGAATCGGTGGTGCGAAGGTTCCCACGAGCTACTGGCGACCTCTACACTCCGGCAAACCGGCTCTCACTGGGAACTGACCTGTCCAGGGGCTTATGAATCCCGGATTTATGCCGGCAACGCCAAGCTGAATATCTGGCATCGGTTACCCAGTCTGAGTGGGCCGATCTGCTGTCTAGGCGCCGACCCGGCCCTTCAGGGTGCCTGGCCACCAGCCTTCCTGAACCAGGCTGTCCATGCCGAACTGGGTCTGCCGTACCGGTGTGTTGCGGAAACCACACACCTGATGCAGTTCGAACGACCTGCTGCTGTTGCAGCGGAACTGATGAATTTCATTGAACGAGCGGGGATAACACCAGTCGGTTAGCTCCCCGGGGGTTGTGGCTCACCCCCTCGCCGGTCGTACGATTGCGCCAAGTGGCACGATCCGGCTGGTGAGTAGCCGGTCTTGCAGACCGCTTCAGCCTTACCCCTGGAAACACCAGCCAAAACAACCCGACTATACTTGGCGTTCGGCGAGTCTTTAAGAAGCGGCATATGACCTGGACGATCGGCGTCGATGTGGGGGGTACCTTCACCGACTTTTTTGCAGTCGACGAAACAACTGGCGCAGTCCACGTCGGCAAGTACCCGTCCACACCCGGTAATCCGGCCGATGCGGTACTGGGTGGTCTCTCGACGCTCGCCGGCCAGCACGATCTGGATCCTGCCAGGCTGCGTCATTTCTCGCACGGCACCACGGTCGCCACCAATGCACTGCTCCAGCGCCGGGGCGGTGACGTACTGCTCCTCACCACACGCGGTTTCTCCGACCTGCTCGACATCGGGCGACAGACCCGCCCTCACATGTTTGACCTGTACCAAGATTACCCGGCAGCGCTCGTGCCACCAGGTCGCAGGATCGAGGTTACTGAACGCATCACTGATGGTGGCGAGATACTCACACCGCTGACAACTGACGAAATAGACCGGATCATCGAATGCGTGCGCGACGCGAAGCCCCAGTCCTGTGCCGTGTGCTTTCTGTTTGCCTTCCAAAACCCGGCCCATGAACAACAACTGACCGATGCCCTGCGACAGGCGCTTCCAGATCTGCAGGTTTCAGCGTCCTCGGAAGTGCAACCCGAGTTCCGGGAATTCGAACGGTTCTCGACGACCGTTCTCAATGCTTACCTGCAGCCAGTCATGGCCCGTTACATGTCTGACCTCGACAGCGGGCTTCGCGAGACCGCACCCAACGCAACTTTCGGGCTTAACCAGTCCAGCGGGGGCCTGATGTCGGTGGACAGGGCTCAGAGAATTCCTGTGCGGACAGCGTTGTCAGGGCCTGCCGCCGGGGTGGTCGGCGCTGCCTATGTGGCCGCATCCGCTGGGCACCCCAATGCCATCACACTGGACATGGGGGGTACCAGCGCTGATGTTGCCCTGATCCGCCAGTCGCGAGTACCTACCGTGTTCTCGCGTGAGGTGGGCGGCTTTCCGATTCGCATGCCGATGGTCGACGTCGAAACCGTTGGTGCCGGTGGCGGTTCAGTCGCCTGGATCGACCGAGACGGCCTGCTGAAAGTCGGGCCAAAGAGCATGGGTGCCGAACCGGGGCCGGCCTGTTATGGCCTCGGCGGCACACTGCCGACCGTCACTGATGCCAACCTGCTGCTGGGCCGACTCAGCGGCCATGGGCTGCTTGGTGGCAGCATGAAACTTGATGCCTCCCGTGCTGCCGCTGCTTTTGATCCGATTACCGACACGCTCGGCATCACGACGCTGCGCGCGGCCCAGGGCGTCGTCGAGATCGTGGTCGCCAACATGGTCCGTGCGATCCGCACGATATCGGTCGAGCGGGGGCACGATCCCAGGGCGTACTGCCTGATGCCTTTTGGCGGTGCCGGCCCACTGCACGCCAGAGATGTCGCTCGCAGCCTTGGAATCCAGGAGATACTGGTGCCACCGGCACCCGGAATCATCTGTGCCCACGGCCTGGTGGTGTCCGATCTGCTGGAAGATTTCGTCGACAGCGTACGGCTCGAGGTCAACGACGACGGTATGGGTGAGATCAAGCAACGTCTCGAGACACTGGTGTCCAGCGCCCAGCGCTGGTTCGATCAGGAAAGCATTCTGCCGGGAACGCGCACAATGCAGATCCGACTCGATATGCGCTATGTAGGCCAGAACTTCGAGCTTGCCGTACCCTTGGATACTCCAGACACAGCCGGTCCTTCAGTCGACGTGGAGCAACTGAGATCCCGTTTTTTCGATGTGCACGAAACAACTTACGGCTATTTCAATCCAGACGATCCGATCGAGATCATGAACATTCGTCTGACCGCCAGCGGCCGACTTTTCCCGCTGGCCGAGAACCGCAGACTACAGACTTCAGATACACCACCGGTTCCGTCACGGTCCCGCGAAGTAGTGTTCGAAGACGATGTCGCGCTTGAATGCCCGGTCTTCGAACGCAACGAACTTCTCGCCGGTCAGCAGCTGACAGGCCCCGCGGTGGTCGACCAACTGGATGCGACGACTGTACTGTTTCCCGGTGATCGTGCTGAAGTCGACGAAGCCGGCACCTTGCTCATCAGCATTGGGGAGAAATCCCCGTGACACCACTGGATCCGATCAGCCTTGAGATCGTATTCAACGCCCTGCGTTCGATTACTGACGAAACGTACGCGGCGCTGATGAAATCGGCTTATTCCACTAACATCAAGGAGCGTCACGACCACTCGACCGCGATCATGGATCGCTCGGGCCGTCTGATCGTTCAGGCCATCGAGTCTCTGCCCATTCACATCGCCTCCATGCACGGCCTGATGCACGCCCTGCTTGAAAAACACGGCGATGATATCCGGCCGGGGGACTTGTTCATCGCCAACGATCCCCACGCGGCCGGCGGTACCCACCTGCCGGACGTCAACCTGGCCCAGCCGGTATTCGTGGAGGGTGAGATCCTCGGATTTGTCTGCAATATTGCGCACCACGCTGACATCGGCGGAATGGCACCAGGCTCTATGGCTGGCGGGATGTCCGAGATTTACCAGGAAGGCCTTCGCATCCCCGTGATCCGGCTGTTCCGCGAAGGCGTACTTCAGCAGGATCTGCTCGATCTGCTGTTGCTGAATGTCCGGGTGCCGCACGAACGACGAGGCGATTACTTTGCCCAGATCTCTGCCTGTCGTCTGGGTGAACGCCGACTCCGCGAAGTCGTTGCCGAGCACGGCCTTGACCGTATCAGCTCGGCTTTCGGTGAGATCGTTGACCGGACCAGACGGCGCATGGCTGACAGTATCGAGGCCATACCGGATGGCCATTACACCTTTCGTGATGTCATGGATGGTGACGGAATCAAGTCCTATGACCTGCCCATCGAACTGGCAATCACCGTTACCGGGCGCGAGGTCACCTTTGATTTTGCCGGCACCTGCGCCCAGGTGCCAGGCAACATCAACGTCACGCTCAACGCCACCCAGGCCGCTGTCTGCTATTCCCTGAAGGCTCTGCTCGACCCGGATGTGCCCAACAACCAGGGAGTTCTGGATTCGGTCAGGATTCTGGCACCCGTCGGATCGCTGGTGAACAGCGTGTTTCCGGCACCTGTCGCAGCCCGGGCGAACACCTGCCAAAGGATCATCGACGTGGTCCTGGGTGCGCTCTCCCAGGCCTTTCCCGACCGGGTGATCGCCGCGGCCAACGGCGCCAACACGACGGCGATCTTCTCCGGAATCGACCCACGAACTGGCCAGTCCTACCTGTACCTCGAGACTCTGGGCGGCGGCATGGGTGCGAGGCCTACCAAGGACGGCAAGGACGGAGTGCAGGTTCACATCACCAACACATCGAACCTGCCGATCGAGGCAATCGAGATGGAATATCCGCTGCTGGTGGAAGAGTACAGCCTGATCGAGGATTCAGCTGGTGCTGGCCAGTACCGTGGTGGGATGGGGCTCAGGCGGGTGATCACACCCCGCAATCACACCTGTGTCTTCAATGGTGCCGGTGAGCGGTTTCGTCATCCGCCCTGGGGGTTGTTTGGCGGTTCCCCGGGTGGCTCGGGCCGGTTTCTGCTGCGTTCTCCAACAGACACCACCCGCTTGAAAGACAAGCCGGATGGGGTGGACTTGTCGCCCGGTTTCGCCGTCATCGTTGAAACACCCGGCGCCGGTGGCTACGGCCCCCCTGCTGACCGGAGCGAAGACAACCTGGACCAGGACAGGGAGAGTGGCAAATTCAGTGCCGACTATCTAGCGCGTCACTATCCTGGCAGCGACGCAGACTGACAGACCGAAGACCGCGCTAAAAAGACGGATCCGGGCCGGTCACTCCCGGTAGGCCTCAACCGCTCAAGCGAGGGTTTCCAAGCCACACCAGTTGGCCGCAAAAAGTGCAATCGTTCCCGTGATGCGCTTTACTGAGGCGATACTGACACGTTCGTCGAAGGCGTGGATATCGCGAGAGAGTGGTCCGTACACCAGACACGGGCAGTCGTCATAAAGTACGAAAACCCGGCCATCGAGGTAGCCCGGAGTGACAAAGGACTCCAAAGTGCTGCCAAAACTTGCTGCGTGTGCCCGCGCGAGGACCTGCTCAGCATCACTGCCTTCCTCCAGCACATAACCCTGGGCGAAGAAACCGTTGTATTCGACCTCGGGGGGATTGTCCGAAAGAAACGGATCATCCCGGCTCTTCGCTGACAGACAGGCTTCGATGTCACGGGCCGCTTCGCGGGGATCGACTCCCGGGTATATTGCTGCACGGACATCCACGCTACACCAAGCCGGAACAGATGAGGCCCAGTCGCCCCCGGCGATCTTACCGACATTGAAATTGATCGGCTGCTCGAGGTCCTCGAAGTAGCGGTGCTCCGACCGCTGCGCATTCCAACTGGCCTCAAGCTCTTTCAACGCTTCGATCAGACGGTAGGCAGCCTCGATGGCATTGGCGCCACGAGCGGCTTCCCGGACATGAAAAGGACGTCCGCGCACGTGCACCCGGAACCAGATCACGCCGACATTTGCTCGAACCAGCATTTCGTCTTCTGGCTCCGGGATGATGGCAGCGTCTGCCCGGTAACCTCGAACCAGAGCCGACAACGCCCCATTTCCAGTGCACTCTTCCTCGGTCACTGACTGGATATACACCTCGGCGGCCGGTTGCAACCCGAGGTCGCGGAGCGCATCCAGTGCGAAGATGTTGGCACACAGACCGGCTTTCATGTCGCCGCCACCGCGTCCGTACAGCCAGTCAGCCTCGATCCGGGGCTCAAACGGGGGCTGTGTCCACATCTCCAGCGGCCCGGTTGGGACCACGTCAATGTGACCATTCAGGATCAGTGACCGGCCCTGGTTGCTGCGGGGCCGGTGGCTAGCGACCACGTTGAGCGCGTTGGTGTAGTCAACCTTGACCGGTGAAAACCCGGGATGATCCTGGATCGCATCGATATCGATTGACCAGCGATCCATCGCATAGCCCCGTGCTTGGAGGGCCGCGTACAGCGAAGCCTGGGCGCCGGCTTCCTGGCCTCGCAGTGACGCGTGGCGCATCAGGTCCATCGTGAATTCCAGCTGCGAGTCGAATTTGTCAGAGACCGCCGCCAGGATCTCCTGGGAGAGTCCGGCGTCGATCTCACCCGGCGCGTATGCTCTCATGGGCAGACGCTACGGATCTCGAGAGATCGCATGCGTCGAGCAGGACACACAACCGCCCCAGTAACTCACATCATCATATTCAATCTCGATGGGTTCCACGCCACGCCGGGCAAGTGCCTCCGCCACTCGTTCTAACCCTGACGGCAGAATGTAGCGTGAATCGTCCAGGCTGACCCCGACGGTCGCGTAGGCCCTGGCCTCGGATTCGGTAATGTCGATGACTTCCCAGTCCCCGAGCACATCGGGCAGATCACAGTCGAGTTCGTCCCGGTACAGCAGTAGAAGCCCTTCACGAACCAGGACCATGGTTCCCAGCAGGTGCAGGATCGACCCTTTCATCGGCATGGGGTGAACCTGGTAACCGAATGGTCCGATGTAATCTTCCAGCCACCGTGTTCCACTGCGATTGGTTGCGATGTCGGACTCGCCGACGAACAGATGATTCCGGTAGCAGATGATGTCACCACCCTCCAGGTATGGTCCTGGGCCGCTGCTTGAGGGTGTAAACGGCTGTGCAGGTGGCATGACCACCTGGTGGGTCTCGGCATCAGACTCGAGCAGGGGTGACACGATGTCACGCAGCGGAAAGACCTCCTTACGGCGATAGGCCCGCCGAATATTTACCTCGATGTAGTGCTTGCCCACCGTATACACCGGGTCCGCTGGATAGAGCAGTGAAGCACCCGGCTGCAGGTCGGCAAGGTAACGTCGTTCCTCTGTTGTATAGGATCGCGGACGGAACACCCTGACCCCGTTAGCCTCGTAAAGTGCAGCCAGGTTATCCAGTTGTTCGGCGGTCTTCTCCCAGCGCTGGGGCATGGCCTCACGCACATCGAGCGGCTGCTCGCCACAGGCCTTAAGAGCTGCCTGCACTTCGTCGTTGTAGTGATGCAGTGTCGGGTTGAACGGCGGCAGCGCCAGACCGTCTGCACTGCCGACAATGACGGCATTCAGCTTCCCATAATCTGTATACGCCCCGAACGAAGGGAACTCCTGATTCATTGACAGCCACCCCGCATATTGAGTCAAAGCTAAAGTTGCAGTTCCGCCACTGCTGCCAGGCTCCGTACCACCCACCTTACCCTGCCGGCCATTACAGCACCAGCACCTGCTAAGCTCTGGAACGTTTGCAGCGGCCTGGATAACCGGCCAGCTTACTCGTGCCGGAGTGCCTCAATGGGGTCCAGGCGGGATGCCTTGAGCGCCGGATAGTAGCCGAAGAACACACCCACGAGTGCGGCAAACCCCATTGCCACAACTGCCGAAAACGGTGACGTGATCACCGGCCAGCCGGCAATACGGGCCGCCGCAAGCGAACCACCAAACCCCAGAATCACTCCCACCAGACCACCGATCAGCGACACGGCGACCGCTTCGGTGACGAACTGGAGCAGGATATCCTGGCCTCTGGCACCCACGGCCATTCGCAGACCTACCTCGCGCGTTCGCTCGGTGACCGAAACCAGCATGATGTTCATAATGCCGATTCCGCCGACAATCAGCGATATACCGGCGACGGCTGCCAGCAGCATGGACATCGTGCGTTCCGATTTTGCCCGTGCCTCAAGATACTGGGCGATATTGCGTACATAGAAATCATCTGGCTGGCCGGGGCGGATCCGGTGGCGCTGTCGCAGCAACTCTATGATCTGCTGCTCAGCGGCATCCAGCAGATCGGCCGAGCGCGCCTTCACGGTAATGTCGCGCACGAATCGGCCACGAAACCGTTCACCCACATTCATACGTGACTTGGCCGTCGATATCGGCACGAACACGACATCATCATGATCGCGACCCCAGGATGATTCACCCTTGGGCCGCGTGACACCAATGACCCTGAACGGGATACGTTCAATTCGAATGATATTACCGATCGGGTTCTGGCCAGGCAGCAATTGCTCGACGATAGTCTCACCAATAATCGCCACCTTGGCCGCGGCGCGTTCTTCCTGCGGGTTGAACGTACGGCCTTCGCCGATGGTCCAGTCCCGCGCACGAAGGTAAGCATCGCCAACGCCGAAAATGGTCGTAAACCAGTTGCTGTTTCCGGAGACCACCTGGCCCGTGGTTCGAACCGTCGGCGCTGCAATCGCAATGGCGGACGCCTGCCTCTCGATTGCCGCCGCATCGGCCTTGGTCAGCGAGACCTTGCTGTTGGAACCACCACGAACCCCACCCGAAACGCTGGTGCCGTTGCGAACGAACAGCACGTTTTCACCCAGGCCCTGTATGGCTTCGTCGATCCGCTGTTCGGCGCCTTTACCCACGCCAACCATGGCAATCACCGCCGCCACACCGATGATGATGCCCAAAGTCGTCAGGGCCGTGCGCAGCTTGTTGGACCGCAACGAGGCCGCAGCGCTGAGCAGACAATCCGAAAATGTCATCCTGGAGAAGCCTCCGATTCCGGAGAATCTCCGGCAACTGCATCGCAGGCTCGATCCTGTGCCTCATCTGTGATTAGACGACCATCTCGGAACGTCAGTATCCGTCGCGCATAGCGGGCTACGTCGCGCTCGTGGGTCACGAGAATAACCGTCATCCCGCGACCGTTGAGGTCATCCAGCAAAGCCATGATCTCGCGGCCGGTGGCGCTGTCCAGCGCACCGGTCGGTTCATCCGCGAGCACGATACCGGGATCATTGACGATGGCGCGGGCGATCGCGACCCGCTGCATCTGTCCACCAGAGAGCTGTGTGGGCAGGTGGTGACGCCGGTCCGCCAGCCCGACCGCGTCGAGCGCTCGGGCTGCCTTCTCGGCACGCTCCACACGGGGTTCACCACTGTACAGCAGTGGCAACTCCACATTGGCCTGGGCAGTCGCACCGGCCATCAGGTTGAAGGCCTGAAACACGAAACCGACCTTGTTTCTGCGGATTCGGGCAAGGTCATCGCGCCCCAGCCGGGACACGTCCTCACCGTCAAGCTGGTATTCGCCGGATGTGGGCGTATCCAGGCAACCCAGCACATGCATGCAGGTCGACTTACCCGACCCGGATGGCCCCATGATGGCCACGAACTCCCCGTGCGCGATGTCGACCGTCAGGTCTCGAAGCGCATGAACCACCTGGGAGCCAACCGAAAAATCCCGACCCAGGCCCCGTGTCCGAATGACGGCCGACTCCATGACCTGCTGTCGCCCTCAGGGTGATCCCGGCGCCAGTCCGACAATCACGCTGTCACCTTCAGCGATTTGGCCATCGACGATCTGCGTGTGTGTACCGTCTGATATACCCGCCGTCACCGGATTGGCTACAGGCTGACCGCTCGCATCCAGTGTCCAAGCCGTCGCCCGACGATAGCCCGCGCTCTTGGCCTCAACACGCATCAGCCGGTACTGCTTCTTTTGCTCAGTATCGAGCAACTCTTCCACACGACGGGCGGCCTGGGCCCGCAACTGCCTGATAGCTTCACGGAATTCGTCACCCGACACACCGCCTTCACGCAGGCCGCCGATTGATTGTCCCATCTCGGCATAGATCGACTTGACTGACGCGACCTGTTCATCACTCAGTCCGAGTCTTTCCCTCAACGCCTTGACCATTGCACGCATCCGTTCGCGGCCGCCCCCTGATCCTGACGACCTGGAGCTTTCACTCTTCGCGCCCACCGGTGTAAATCGCAACGCCGCCGAGGAAACCCTGAGCACGTCGTGTTTCTGGCCAACGATAATCTCTATGCTGGCAGTCATTCCAGGCAGCAGACTCTGGTCATTGTTCCGGGTACCGACAATAATCACGTAAGTCACCACACCCGATACCTCTACCGGCTGCTTTCGCACCTGCACGACTTCTCCCCTAAACACCCGATCGGGATAAGCGTCTACCGTAAAGCGGGCCTTCTGGCCCTCGGTAATACCTCCGATATCAGCCTCGTCGACGCTGACCTCCAGATGAATGTCACTAAGATCCTGAGCCAGGGTAAACAGCACCGGTGCCTGCAGACTCGCAGCGACGGTCTGTCCAACGTCTGCTGCACGGTTGATCACGACACCGTCAACCGGCGACCTGATCAGCGTATGACCAAGTTCGAGTTCGGTCTCGAGCAACTTGCCTTTACGGGACTCCACCTGCGCGAGTGCAGTCTGCACCTGGGCTTTTTGTTTTTTCAGCCCGGCTCTGGTTCCATCAACGCGGGCATACGCCTGATCGTGCAGTGCCACGGCACGGTCGACGGTACTCTCGGGCACGACCTTTCGCGTAAACAGTGACCGCTGACGCTCGAGATCCTCGGCAAGCTCAGCTAAAGCGGCACGGCTGCCGTAGAGCTCAGCCTGAAGTTCTTCCAGGGCCGCTTTTTGCATGGCCACATTGGCTCTAGCAAAAGCCACGTCGGCCTGGGCCACCTTGAGCCTTGCTTCAAACGGTGCGGGGTCGATTCTGGCAATGACCGCACCAGCCTTAACACGGGAATTAAAGTCAACCAGCACTTCAGAGATCTGGCCAGAGACCTGGGAGCCGATCTCGACAGTCAGGACCGGTTGTACCCGGCCGGTCGAGGAGATCACCATCTGAATCTCGCCACGATCGATCTTCCCGAGACGATAGCCCGGCGATTCCTTTTGCCCATCCAGCCGGAGAAAACCGTAGGCTCCGAGGGCTATGAGAATCAGAATGACGAGTAGCCATATCCAGCGCCGCATAGTGGTCTCCTATTAGTGAACCCGGTATTTGTGCGGGTTCTTTAGTTGATCCTGTTTCACTCGCTCATCTTCGACGGCTGGCAGTCTTGAGGCCCAACCAGGGCCACGATCGGGAACTGGCCGGCTCGACCGAATACTCTGCCTTTTATTCAAGATCAAGAATTCCGTTGCTCGGCAATCAAAGAACTATAGCGCGATGACACACTATCGGTAACCGGTGCCAATCAGGGCAGGAGGACAGTAGTGATAGATAAATCTAAGAATCTACAGAGAATCAGTGATACGCGGGTACCGAAACGGCTTCAAGCTGCTCTGGATGCCCGCTTTCGTTCATGTTCACGCAATAGCTTCTTGCGGATTCGGATCGAAGCCGGGGTGACCTCGACCAGTTCGTCTTCGTTGATAAACTCCAACGCGTATTCCAGGGTCAGAGCGACGGGGGGTGAGAGCAGGATATTCTCGTCACTGCCGGCAGCTCGAATGTTGGTCAACTGCTTGGCCTTAAGCGGGTTCACCGCCAGATCATTACCGCGTGAGTGGATGCCGACCACCATCCCTTCATAAACATTTTCGCCCGGCCCGATGAACATTCTTCCCCGATCCTGCAGATTGAACAGGGCATAGGCGAGCGATTTACCACCACTCATCGAGACCAATACACCATTGCTACGCTCGCCGAGGTGGGATTGAACCCGCGGCCCATAATGATCGAAGGCCTGGTACATCAGCCCACTGCCGCTCGTGATGGTCAGAAACTCGGAGCGGAAACCGATCAGTCCCCGGCTTGGCACCTGGTAATCGAGTCGCACACGGCCAAGACCGTCTGGGACGATATCCTGGAGCTCCGCACGACGTTCGCCGAGTCTTTCCATGACACCACCCTGATGAACGACCTCCACATCCACAGTAAGGGTTTCCCACGGTTCGTGAACCGCACCGTCGATCTCCCGCATGATCACTTCAGGTCTTGAGATTGCGAGTTCGTAGCCCTCACGCCGCATGTTCTCCACCAGGATAGAGAGGTGCAGTTCGCCACGACCGGAGACCTTGAACTTGTCCGGATCCGCCATCGGTTCGACCCGCAGCGCAACGTTGTGGATCAACTCCCGAGCAAGACGCTCGGCGAGGTTCCGGCTCGTGATGTAATGCCCGTCCCGGCCTGCGAACGGCGAGTCGTTGACGCGAAAGGTCATGCTCAGTGTCGGCTCATCCACCTTCAGTGGCTCCAGGCATTCGACCCTTGCCGGGTCACACAGGGTGTCGGATATTCGCAACCCTTCGATACCCGTAAACGCTACGATATCGCCGGCGTTGGCCTGTTCGAGTTCTACTCGCTCCAGGCCATCAAAGCCGAGAATCTGCAATACCCGGCCCTCCCGTACTCGGCCGTCCGCACTGGCGATGCACACGGCATCGTTGCGACGGAAACTGCCCCGCTGCACCCGCCCGATTCCGATCACCCCGACATAACTCGAATAGTCAAGGGCACTGACCTGCAGCTGGAACGGTCCCTCAACATCCACCACAGGCGGCGGCACATATTCAACGACGGCCCTGAACAGTGCATTCATATCAGCAGCAGTCGAGTCGGCCTCCATCGTAGCCCAGCCCTCCAGGGCCGAGGCAAAAATCACCGGAAAATCCAGCTGCCGATCGGAAGCACCCAGACGAAAAAAAAGCTCGAATGTCTGGTCGACCACCCAATTGGGTCGACAGCCCGGCCGATCTACCTTGTTGACCACCACAATCGGGTTGAGTCCGTAGGCGAGAGCCTTCTGGGTGACAAACCGTGTCTGGGGCATTGGCCCTTCGACCGCGTCAACCAGCAGCAGCACTGAGTCCACCATAGACAGGACACGTTCTACCTCACCGCCGAAGTCCGCATGGCCCGGGGTGTCGACAATGTTGATCTGCCAGTCCTGCCATCGGATGGCCGTGTTCTTCGAAAAAATAGTGATGCCCCGTTCACGCTCTAAGTCGTTCGAATCCATGACCCTATCTGGTATCGTACCCCGGGCTTTGAGGGTTCCGGACTGGCGCAACAGTTGATCGACCAGCGTTGTCTTGCCGTGATCGACATGCGCGATGATCGCGATATTGCGCAGTGTGCTGATCGACTGATTCATGTGGTCTTATTCAAGTTCGCCTCATTGAGGCCCTGGGTTGAAAGCGGGCGGGATTATAGGTGGCGGGTCAGGCTTTGTCGCCCTGGATGGGTAAAACCCAGCTGATCAGGCATCAGTCAGTGTGCGAGGCCGATCACGGGCGAACACTTTTATGTATAGTCCCGCCAGCCTCCCCTGCCGATTCAGATTCAACCCATGGCGATTACTGCCTACCGGCAGCTCGTGACTGCGAACAAGCGACTGCTGGCCTTTGGCTTCGTCATGGCCCTGTATTCCAGCTTCGGCCAGACCTACTTTATTGGTATCGTCGGCCCGGCGATACAGTCGGAGTTCAGCCTGAGCCACACCCTGTGGGGTACGATCTACATGATCGGGACGCTCTTGAGTGCCGCGCTTCTACCCTGGACCGGTGCGCTCATCGATCGATTCCGGCTTCGCAGTTACGCACTCGCTGCCTGCCTGCTTCTGATTGGGGCCTGCGCCTACACTGCAACTGCCAGTGGCACGGTCTCCCTGATTTTAGCGATTTTTCTGCTGCGCCACGCGGGCCAGGGGCTCGCATCACACGTCTCGATCACTACCATGACGCGTTACTTCAACCGCGAACGTGGTCGCGCCATCGCTGTGGCTTCGGTTGGTTTTACTGCAGGTGAGGCCGTCCTGCCGTTCCTCGCCGTGATCTTGATCGGCGCCATCGGATGGCGCTGGACCTACGGGTCGGTAGCACTGCTGATCGGCCTGACGGTTATTCCGACCGTGCTCTGGCTGCTCCGCAAGCATGAATCAGCACACCTCGAGCACCTTGCCAAGCTGGCGGAGAATGAATCCAGGGCGGTCGAATCTAACCGCTCGTGGACCCGGGCCGAGGTACTGCGTAATCGGATGTTCTACCTGCTCATGCCGGGGTTACTCGCAACGTCTACCATCGTGACCGCGATGTTCTTCCATCATCTAAACCTTGCCGATGAGAAAGGCTGGTCGCACGCCTGGATCACCGGCAATTATGCCGTTTACGCGGTAGCGACGATGGCTTCCCTGCTCCTTTCCGGGCCGTTGATCGACCGATTCAGTGCGCTTCGTATCGCACCTGTAATGCTGATCCCGCTGGTTCTGTCGATGCTCAGTGTCGCGCTGCTTGGCCAGGTCTGGAGTGTCATTCTCTACATGCTGCTGCTGGGCACTCAGTCCGGTTTCTATCACACCGTCACCTCGGCCCTGTGGGCTGAACTTTACGGTGTCCGTCATATCGGCTCGATCAAGAGCCTGTACTTCTCACTGAGCGTGCTGGCCTCGGCACTCGGTCCCGTGCTGATGGGTTCGCTCGCCGATCTCGGTATAGCCCTGAGTACCGTGTGCCTGTACTTTGCCGCGTATGCCGGCTGTGCGTGCCTGCTACTGGCCAGCGCATTGCACTATCGGACTCACCAGTCGCCAGCGTCATGATACCTTTAGCCTCATCTTCTACCATCGGGAATTCAACGTGACGGCAACCGATGATCTTGCCTACCAGAACCTTAATCCTGATGCCGTTCTTGCGGCGGTCGAAAGCCAGGGCCATGTCTGTGATGGCCATCTGTTGATTCTCAACAGTTACGAGAACCGGGTTTACCAGGTCGGGATCGACAACGGCTCCGCGCTGATCGCAAAGTTCTACCGGCCCGGGCGCTGGGACGACGAGACCATCCTTGAAGAACATGCCTTCTCCCTGGAGCTGGCAGCCGGTGAGGTGTCGTTGATCCCCCCGATCCAGGACCCGCGGGACCAAACACTGTTCCGTCACGGTGGACACCGCTTCGCGCTGTTTCCAAGCTGCGGCGGCCGTCCACCCAACCTCGAAGACCCGGAGCACCAGCGACAACTCGGCCGTTTCCTCGGACGTCTGCATGCGGTTGGAATGACACGCCGCTACGCGCATCGCCCCGTCCTGGACGTAGACACATTCGGTGTCGCATCTGTCCAGTTTTTGCTCGACAACGACTTCATACCGACTGACCTTGAGCCTGCCTACCGTTCCCTGACAGAAGACCTTCTCCAGCAGGTCCGCTGGTGCTATGAGCGCGCAGGTCCGATTGAACTGATCCGTTTACACGGCGATTGTCACACCGGCAATATCCTGTGGACGGACGATGGCCCGCATCTTGTCGATCTGGACGATTCCCGCACAGGGCCGGCCATACAGGACCTGTGGATGTTCCTGTCCGGTGATCGACAGGACCAGGAATCTTCGCTTAACACTCTGCTGGAGGGCTACAGCCAGTTCTGTGAATTCAGCCTAAGGGAACTGCATCTGATCGAAGCGCTACGCACACTTCGGATGATGCACCACTATGCCTGGCTGGCCCGACGATGGCGTGACCCGGCCTTTCCGAGGGCCTTCCCCTGGTTCAACTCGCAGCGCTGTTGGGAACAGCACGTCCTTGACCTGCGAGAGCAGGCTCCGTTGATGGTCGAACCACCGCTGGCCACCATATGATCACTGGCGTCACCAGCCCTGGGGGGTTCGGAATCACGGGTAACTGTGTGCACCACACATCAATCGCTCTGGGTAGGCAAGCTCTGCTGCTGCCAGGCCTCGAAACCACCGGTAACATGGGAAACCGATTCGAATCCTTGTTCAACAAAAAATGCGGCAGCCGAAGCACTGGAAATGCCGTGATAGCAATAAATAATCAGGGGCCTGGTCTTATCTGCCTCCTCTAGAAACTTGCCAATATTTGTATCATTGAGGTGTAAAGCGTCTACGATTCGAGCAGTCTGGTAGGACGCAGGATCCCGAATATCGATTACCGTAGCCGATCCGGCCTGGACAGCGCGATCTGCCTCGGCAGGTTCAAGTTCTTGATACATCAAAGATCCCCGTGGGATACCTAAAGGAACGATAATTGAAAAACATGGAAATAAAAACCACGGCGCGAACCCGACAATGTGACAACATCGACCGAACTGGGCTCATACGGTGACTGACCGGACAAAAGCCACCGCCCAGTACCCTACCGAAACGGTCGATCAACAAGGGCGCGGCAACGTGTGGCGAACCTGTGCGGTACTGCTTCCGTTCCTGTGGCCGGCCGGCCGTAACGATCTCAAAAGCCGTGTCGTCTTGGCTCTGATTAGTCTGGTCCTGGCCAAGCTGGCCAATCTCTATGTGCCGCTGGTTCTCGGGCGACTGGTCGACGACCTCTCCGACCTCACTGACACTACGGGTCTTATGCTCGGGATTCCCCTCGCCGCCCTGCTGGCCTACGGGCTGTCCCGTTTTTCGTCGCTGACCTTCAACGAGATCCGGGACGCTGTATTTTCGCGGGTCTCACAGAACGCCGTTCGACAGGTCGCCCTGAAAGTCTTCCAGCATCTGCACTCCCTGTCGATCCGGTTTCACCTGCAGCGAAAAACAGGTGCCCTGAATCGATTCATCGATCGTGGTACCACCGGTATCCAGTTTCTACTTTCGTTCGTTGCTTTCAATATCCTCCCGACACTGTTCGAAGTGTTGCTCGTGTGCGGCATTCTCTGGGCTCTGTTTGGCATCCAGTATGCGCTGGTTACGGCAGTCACCATCACGATCTATGTATGGCTGACTTTTGCGATCACTTCCTGGCGCACGCAAATTCGGCGGAAGATGAACGACTCAGAGAACGAAGCCAGCACACGGCAGGTCGACAGCCTGCTCAACTTCGAGACAGTCCGGTATTTCAACAATCAGTCCCACGAAATTCAGCGCGTCGATCAGGCGCTGACGAGCTACGAGTCGGCCGCTGTCAAAAGCCGTGAGAGCCTGTCACTCCTAAACGTCAGCCAGGCGCTGGTCGTCATCGGCGGCATCACGGTGATGCTGGTCATGGCGGCATTCAACATCCGCGACGGGACGATGACCATTGGCGGATTCATCGTCGTCAATACCTATTTGATGCAGCTATCGATCCCGCTGAATTTTCTCGGCACCGTGTATCGCGAGATCCGCCAAGCGCTGGTGGACATGGAAAACATGTTCTCGCTGCTGGATGAGAAGCCCGAGATCATCGATAAGACAAACGCCAGGATCCTCGATGTCCACAGCGGAGAGATCAGTTTCCAGCACGTGTGTTTCGGCTACGAGCCCGAGCGACTCATACTCGACGACATCAGCTTTACCGTTCCACCAGCCCAGAAAGTGGCTATCGTCGGACCGACCGGTGTCGGCAAGTCCACAATCAGTCGCCTGATCCTGCGCTTCTATGACCCGACTTCCGGCAGTGTCACCATCGATGGCAATGACTTAAGAGACATCACACAGGATTCCCTGCGTGATGCTATCGGTGTTGTTCCACAGGACACCGTACTGTTCAATGACACCATCTACTACAACATCGCCTATGGTGATCCATCGGCTGAATCTGAGCAGGTGTACGAAGCTGCCCGCACAGCGAGCATTCACGACTTCATCTTGAGCCTGCCGGCTGGTTACCAGACCCGGGTCGGCGAACGGGGATTGAAACTTTCCGGCGGCGAGAAACAGCGGGTCGCCATAGCCCGGGCTATTCTGAAAAACCCGAAGATCTTTTTCTTTGATGAAGCGACCTCATCACTGGACAGTTCTACCGAGATGGCGATACAGAAAAATGTCGATGAGATATCAAGTGGCCGCACAACCCTGATGATCGCCCACCGGCTTTCGACCGTGGTCTCGGCCGACGAGATCCTCGTTTTGGAACATGGACACATCACCGAAAGGGGAACCCACCACCAGTTGCTGACCTCGGCAGGACTTTATGCCCACATGTGGCAGGAACAGGAAAAGGAGCGCGCTACGGCGCACATCGGGTTAGCCTCTGATAACGCCAGACCCTCACCTGGCGCCACCACAGAGGCCGGGGGGAACTGATCACAGGTCCTGGTACGGCGGCTTGCTGTCAGGCGAAAACCGTTTAAACTGAACAGCCGATTAAAGGTCTGGCAGCCGGAATCGAAACGATGAACGCCCAAAGCACGATCGACACATCGCGCCTGGTACCTTACCTGACGGACCACCTGCCGGGATTCAAGGGGTTTTCTGCAATCGAAAAATTCCCGACGGGTCAATCCAACCCGACCTACTTGATCACGGCCGACAGCGGCCGCTATGTGTTACGCCGCAAACCGGATGGCCAGTTGCTCAAATCCGCCCATGCTGTGGATCGAGAATTCCGCATCATGCAGGCGCTGGCAGCGACGGCAGTACCGGTGCCGAAAATGCATCTGCTCTGTAATGACGACAGCATATTCGGCACCATGTTCTATGTCATGAGTTATGTCGATGGCCGGATCCTGTGGAATCCTGCCCTGCCGGACCTGGCGATGCCGGACCGGCGCCGACTCTACGACGAGATGATCCAGGTACTGGCCGCCCTGCACAGCGTGTCCATCGACGAAGTCGGGCTGAACGACTTTGGTAGGCCCGGCAGTTACTTCGACCGCCAGGTCGGCCGCTGGAGCAAACAGTACCGAGCCAGTGAAACTGAGCAACTGGTCGTCATGGAACACCTGATGGCCTGGCTGCCCGACCACGCGCCGCCGGATGATGGCCAGAGCAGCCTGATACACGGTGACTATCGGCTCGACAACATGATCTTTCACCCCTTGGAGCCACGCACGCTGGCGGTCATCGACTGGGAAATCTCGACTATCGGCCATCCGCTGGCAGACCTTGCCTATTTCTGCACGGGACTGCGCATCCCGCCGGGGCAGCACATCCAGGGACTCGGTGGTATGGATCGAGCGGCACTGGGCATACCAGAAGAAGCCGATCTGCTCGAACGCTACTGCCAACTGCGTGGTGTTGAGGAGATCCGCCACTGGCCCTACTACATGGTGTTCTGCCTTTTCCGGCTGGCGGCAATACTTCAGGGCGTGTACAAACGCTCGCTGGACGGTAACGCATCAAACGAACGAGCAGCTAAAATGGGTGCTATGGTGCAACCGCTCGCCGAGATGGCCAAACAGATCATCGATAAGGAAGCGTGATAACTCTCTGGTATTAAACCATGGATTTTGCTTATTCTCCCGAAGTCGAAGCATTACGGACCCAGGTCAGGTCCTTCCTGGACCGGCACATCGTCCCACGGATCGGACAGTGGCAACAGGAAGTCAGTCAGGGCCAATACCCCGTCTCCTTCATAGAGATACTCAAGACCGAGGCCCGCTCTGAGGGTCTGTGGAATCTCTTTTTGCCCGGGCTCAGGGAAGACGAGCCTGGAACCCGCCTGACCAACCTGCAGTACGCGCCACTCGCTGAGATCATGGGCCGCGTTGCCTGGGCATCGGAAGTGTTCAACTGTAACGCCCCCGACACCGGTAACATGGAACTCCTGCATCTCGCTGCGTCCCCGGAACAGTACCAGGAGTGGCTGGTCCCGCTGCTCAACGGAGAGATCCGATCAGCTTTTGCGATGACCGAACCGGACGTTGCATCGTCTGATGCCACCAATATTCAGACCCGTATTCAACGCGATGGAGACGACTACGTAGTGACCGGCCGCAAGTGGTTCATCACCAATGCGGCCCACCCCAACTGTCAGCTGATTATCCTCATGGGCAAAACCGATCCGGATGCCGAGCGCCACAGCCAGCAGAGCATGATCCTGATCCCAATGAATACTCCGGGCGTACAGGTGCTGCGCAATATTCCTGTTATGAACCATCATACGCCGGAAGGACATTGCGAGATGACCTTTGACAACGTCCGCGTACCGGTGGCCAACCTGCTCGGCGATGAGGGCAGCGGATTTGCGCTGGCCCAAGCCCGGCTGGGACCCGGCCGTATCCATCACTGCATGAGATCGATCGGGGCTACGGAACTGGCGGTGGAGCTGATGGTCGAGCGATCGCAGCAACGGATGACATTCGGTAAGCAGTTGCATGAACACGGTGCAGTCTCCGACTGGATCGCGCGATCCCGAATCGAAATTGAGCAGGCAAGGTTGCTCGTCCTGAAAACCGCCTGGCTGATCGATAAAGGTGGCACCCGGGCGGCGCGTAAAGAAATTGCCATGATCAAGGCACTGGTGCCTAACCTTCATGTGACTGTAATCGACCGTGCGATGCAGCTTTTTGGCGCAATGGGCATCAGCCCGGATACCCCACTGGCCGACCACTGGACATGGGGTCGAGCCCTACGCTACGCAGACGGGCCAGACGAAGTACACCTGCGATCGGTCGCCCGCGCTGAGCTTCGCGACCGGGAAGCACACCAGGGAAAAGCCGCAGCCTATCTCACACCATTCGATTCCAGGTAGGCCAGGACAACATCCACCAGCGCTAGACCCGCCCTGAGTCCGGACCACGAGCGGCCTCGAACGCCACCAGGTGATCCACCTTAAGCCGAACCGCCACGTCTTCACCGAGGTCAAAATTAGCGTGGCTGGGAAACAAAGCCAGCAGAACCGTGCCACTGTCGAAACGCAAGGTATAGAGAATCTCTGCCCCCTTAAAGGCCTTCCGTACGACCTGGCCACTGGACCTCCCCTTCTCATCAAGCAAAACGTCATCCGGCCGGATCAGTATCTCGATTGCTGTGCCCACAGGCATCAGGACATCCCGATCGCTGTGCAGCTCACCAAAATCGCATTCCACCAGCCGCTCAGATCTGACCGTTCCGGGCAGAAAGACACCATTACCGATAAAGTCGGCTACGAAGCGACAACCCGGTTCATGGTACAGGTTGTAAGGTGTATCCCACTGCAGGATACGACCTTCGTCCATCACACCAACCTTGTCACCCAGGGCGAAGGCATCGTTTTGATCATGGGTCACCATGACGCAGGTAATGTCATTTGATTTGAGTATGTCCCGGACTTCCTGCCCCATTCGCTCGCGCAAATCCAGATCCAGGCTGGAAAACGGCTCGTCCATCAGCAACAGCAATGGCCGTGGGGCAAGAGCCCTCGAAAGTGCCACACGCTGCTGCTGCCCCCCGGAAAGTTCATGCGGGTAGCGCCGGGCAACACTCTCGAGTCCCACACGCTCGAGCATTTCAGATACAGTCGCCTTTCGTTGCGCTGTCGACAAGGTGCGCAGACCAGAAGCGATGTTTTGCTGTACCGTGAGGTGGGGAAACAGAGCGTGGTCTTGGAACACCATCCCGACCCTGCGCTTTTCTGGCACCATCATCTCGCCAGGCTGTGAGATGCGCTGATCGTTAATTGAGATACTGCCAGAAATCAAAGGTTGAAACCCGGCGATCGCCCGCAACACGGTAGTTTTGCCGCAGCCACTAGGACCTAATAGGCAGACCTGTTCTCCTTTGTTTACAGTAAGATCCAGGCCATAGACAGCCCTCTCCAGACCGTAATTGCAGGAAATTCCATTGATCTCCAGTAACGGCACATCAGTTTGTCCACCGACGGGTCTATTAGAAGCAAGTGTACTCATGTTTTACTTGCCTTTAGAGGCAGCCGCTTGAACTGAAGGTCTGCGTGCTGTCAGTTTTCCTAAAAACGCGACTGGTATCAATCCGACCAATACTATCGTCAATGAGCCCAGTGCTGCTTCGCCAAGCATCTCGTCGGATGCAAACCAGTAAACATGCGTCGCCAACGTCTCAAAATTAAATGGTCTCAGAATCAGGGTGGCTGGCAGTTCTTTCATACAGTCGACGAATACAATCATTATTGCAGTCAATATGCCACCACGGATCAACGGTACATGGTAACGGAACAGCGTTTCACCTGCGTGGTATCCCAATGTTCGTGAGGCCATATCCAGTGACGGTGAAACTTTAGCCAGGCTCGACTCGACCTGTCCGAGTGCGACGGCTAGAAAGCGGACGACGTAGGCAAAAATAACCGCTACCAGTGTCCCGCTAAGCAGTAATCCAGTGGAAATCCCAAAAAACTGCCTCATCATCGCATCGAGTGTGTTGTCAAAATAAGCAAACGGAATCAACACTCCCACTCCCAGCACGGCACCAGGCACGGCGTATCCCAAAGAAGCAATTCGAGTCGCAATGCCGAGCACCCGACCACCACGTAGGCGCTGGCCGTAAGCGATCAGCAGGGCGACAAGTAGGGCCGCAACAGCTGCAACCGCTGAAAGCAACAGACTGTTCAGCGCATAGGTCCTGAATTCACTCGTCCACGACAAGTCAAAGTAGATCACTGCCAACCTTAAAAGGATCACCAAGGGGATGATAAAACCGATCAACACCGGAAGTAGGCACGCAGCAATCGCTAGGATTCTGGACAGCCCCTGAAGCTTATAGGTCGGTAAGTCACGAAAACGACTGCCGGAGTGCTGATACGCTTTTTGTTGGCGGCGACTGAAGCGCTCAATAGTGATCAGGACAACTACGAATCCGAGCATGGTTGTTGCAATCTGTGCTCCACCAGCCAGGCTGCCCATACCCAGCCAGACATCGAAGAGTGCAGCGGTCATGGTTTGTACTGCAAAGAAATCCACGGTCCCAAAGTCGTTAAGTGTCTCCATCAGTGCGAGAGCCACGCCAATTGCAATTGCTGGGCGGGCAGCAGGTAACGAGACGCGAAAAAAAGTGCGCCACGGGCCGTGCCCCAAAACCCGCGCGACCTCCAGAACATTGACTGATTGTTCAAGAAACGCTGTACGAGCCAACAGATAAACGTAGGGATATAGAACCACACCCATCAACGTTATGGCGCCGCCGAGACTTCTGATCTCAGGAAACCAGTAGTCCTGTGGTGTCTGCCACTCGAACATGCTACGAATCAATCCCTGAACTGCCCCAGAATACTCGAGTAGATCAGTATACGCATAGGCAATAACATAGGCTGGAAACGCTAGCGGTAACAACAGCAGCCATTCAAAAAGGCGGCGACCGGGAAAGCGACACATGGTAACCAGCCATGCGGCAGAGACCCCAGTAAGAAGCACACTCGTTCCAACTCCGAGCATCAGCCACAGGGTAGTGCGAATGTATCCTGGTAATGATGTGGAAATAAGATGAGACCAAATATCTCCACTAGGGCTCAACGCTAAAACGACCACAGCTGCTACCGGTAATGCAACCAGAATAGCTACGGTTAAGGAAGCAAATGTCCAACTCGTTTGTGGAAAGTTGAGCCCGAACTGAAACGCTTTGCCACCACTCAACGCAGAAGAGTTTGCCATAACTTCGCGGCCGGCCTAGATCGCTAGAAACCCATCAAAACCGATTCTATGAAGACGAGATTCGAAGTCATGTCGACACCGTAATTTAGGATCAGATTGGTACCGAGTGAATCAGGCTGAGGTCGTAGCACCGTTTTCTGTAGACATTCTCCACAATGAAACGATGCAACTCCGTAATTTGATGTTAATTTCTTGCTCAATCTAGTCGTTATATTTCACTTCGTCCGCTAGTTTTATCGCGGCCGCTCGATTTTCTGCAACAAGCGCAAGGCTCAGTGAATCTTCCTTAAAACTACCCCAGGAATTCTGCAGTTCACTCCACCTGATACCCGGTTTGACAGGATACTCAGCGTTCTTCTCGGCGTACATTTCCTGGCCGGTCTCGCTGGCAAGAAATGCCATTAACTTGATCGCGTTATCCTTGTTCGGCGCATGTTTGGTCAACGCGACGCCGCTGACATTCATGTGCGTACCCCGGTCTTCCTGGTTCGGGAAAATCACATTGACAGACTCAGCCCACGGCACCTGTTCCGGGTCCTTGAGCATTTTCGCCATGTAATAGTGGTTGATAACAGCCAGGTCACAGACACCTTCTTTGATCGCCTTCACCTGAGCACGGTCATTACCTTGTGGTTTTCGGGCGAGGTTGTCTTTCAATCCAGAGAGCCAACTTCTCGCACCCGCCAAGCCGTGATGAGCGATCATGCTGGCTGTCAACGCCACCATGTAAGGGTGTTTTCCTGAACGCGTACAAATGCGTCCTTTCCACTTTGGATCGGCGAGGTCTTCGTAAGTGGTGATGGCCCTCGGTGCAACACGCTCCTTGGAGGTGACAATTAATCTTGCCCGCGTTGTGAGGCCGAACCAATGGCCATTGGGCTCCATGTAATTTTCTGGAATATCTGCAGCAAACCGGGATCTACTCACAGACTGAGTCAGCCCTGCATTTTGAATATCTGACAGTCGGCCGATGTCAACAGTAAAAACGAGATCAGCCGGGCTGTTTCGCCCCTCACTTTGCAACTTCTCCAGCATACCTTTCTTTGCATAGACAGAGTTGACCTTGATACCTGTCTGTTCAGTAAAAGCAGCGAACATCGGATCGATTAATGTCGGCTTACGATAACTGTAAACGTTGACCTCACCGGCTTGACTTACGGACACCCAACTCATGAGCGTGATTACGATACTCAGTGCCACGACGGGAACTTTCTTCAACATTACTTTTCTCCAATCCTTATTAATCAAGATTCATTCACATATGCGAATGCGAATGAATCCTATTTAATAACAACCAAAGCTCTCTGTCAACAACCTTAAAAAAGGAACTTCGCCTGGAACTAGACGAAGGCCGGATGACACGACTGGGTCTATACGGCTGTCTGCGACCGGGCAGCGGCAGCTGGGAGAAGTGAAACAGCGATAAAGATCGTTGATGCAGCGGCAGTCAGTACCCAGAACAATGTATCAAAACCCCAGAACCCGTAGATCCAGGCGATCAGGGGCACCGCACTCGCACTGACCGAAAACGTAACGATATAACGTAGCCCAAAAACCCGACTTCGCCACTCACTGCGCGTTATCCTCCCGACAAGTACGTCGTTAATGGGTATCTGTCCAAATACGGCCAGCATAAACACCGCGCCGACCGCCAGTGCGACTGAGCCAGTGGCACCGACCATCAGCGCAAAAAACAAAGCCTGAATTCCGGCCACTACAAGGAAAACAAGCTTGAGCGATATCCGGTCCAGCAGGAATCCAACAATGAGTTGTCCTACCGAAGCGAGTGCAAAGACGACAAATGCGAAACTACCAACCGATGTGGCCGTTAAAGCAAGCTCACCCAGTCGCTCGTCAAAAACCTTCGGCAATGAAAAAGTAGTACTTTGAAATACCAACCCGCCGACCGCGGTCGAAAAGAAAATGACCGCAAAAATCTTTACCAAAACGGTACGTGGCACCTGTAATATCTGTTCGGATTTCGGTTCTCCCCCGCTAGCCCCAACTGCGTCATCCCCTCGTCGACGGGACGCAGACAGAAATATTGCGTAGGCGAGCCCGATTGCCACGCACACCGCTCCCGGCCAGACAAACGCCGACCGCCAGCCCGTCTGATCGATCAGGAAACCTGTAATCAGCGCCGCACACCCGACACCGAGATTTCCGAACACGCCATTGATCGCCAACGGCATGCCCGTCTTTGTTCGTCCCTGTACGACCATCGCCAACCCAACGGGGTGATAAATAGCGCCGAAGATTCCGATGACAAACAACCCAAATCCAATCTGCAGGGGGGTATCTGCCAGTGCCGTGAGCATGGCGGAGACACCGATACCCAGGAAAAACACCAGCATCATCCCTTTCCGGCTCCACTTGTCGGCCAGCCAGCCGGCCGGCACGGCAAACAAACCGAAGGCCACAAACCCCGGTGTTGCATAAGGAATCAACGCGGCGTAGCCCATGCCCCACTCACTGGCCAGCGCGAGGGCAGCCACAGCCGCAAAAATCAGAATAATCAGGTGATCGAAAAAATGACCCACGTTGAGAAACAGAAATTCCAGCTGCCGGTATTTCACTTGAATTATCCTTTTGCCTGAGCCGGGAATTCCTCTTCCGGTTGCTGGAGTCCAGTCATCTGCTCAGCCCCGGTTATGGTAAATAACCCTTTAAGGAGTAGGGAGTTTGACACACAATCCGTCCTGATCAATGGCTTTCCCTGAAAAAAGCATGTTCGGGACCAAGCCCAGCACGGCCTGGCCATCGCCAAGGGGTCTCAGCACACTACTATGACAGAGAGACTGGGCCTCACGAGGCCGGCCGTCCACCAGGATAGCTTGGTACGGTCCCCGAGGTCTTGTTATCCTGATCAGACACTAGGACGACTCGCTGGAACACCTCCGAGATCGGCGAAGGCGGCACACGGATGGTGACGCTAAACTCCGGTACCAGACAACAAGACCCTTACATTGAATATCAAATCTGCTTTTCAAAAACCCTTTGATGCAGCGGAGTACGGCAACCGCATTGCAGATGTCAAATCGCGCATGGCCAGTGCCGGTTTCGACCTCATAATCTGCCAGGACCCGGCTAACCTGTGCTGGCTGACCGGTTTTGATGGCTGGTCTTTTTATATGCCGCAGGCAGTGGTGCTGCACTTAGACGACGCCTTCCCGATCTGGTTTGGCCGTGCACAGGACGCCCGCGCCGCCTGTGTCACAACCGATCTACCCGATGAGAACATCATCGGGTACTCCGAGCCGCTCGTCCATCATCCACTCGACCATCCGTTCGATGAACTGTGCACGCTGGTCATCGACCGCGGCTGGGCAAGAGCCCGGATCGGTGTTGAACTGGATGCGCACTACTACACAGCACGGGGACACGCCCATCTGGTCAAGGGCCTACCCAATAGCCGTATCGATGACAGCCGCGAACTGGTGAACTGGGCTAGGCTGGTCAAATCTGATGCCGAGCTGGACCACATGCGTGCGGCGGGTCGGATCTGCAGTCGCACCATGCGCCGAGCGATCGACACCATCGCCCCCGGTGTCCCCCAGCACCAGGTAATCGCCGAAACCTACAGCAGCCAGATCACGGCGCTGGAGGGCAAGCACGGCGACTACACCAGCATGTGCCCGCTCATCCAGGTGGGCGACGGAACCAGCACCCCGCACCTGACCTGGTCCGCCGAACCCCTGCCAGACAACACCCTGATCGTCATGGAGATCGCCGGCGCGCACCGCCACTACCATGCACCACTGACCCGCAGCATTCACCTCGGCAGACCCCCGGAGAAGATAACGAAACTGACGTCGGTGATCGTCGAGGGCGGTAATGCAGCGCTTGAGGTGATGCGGACCGGGAATACTGCCGAACACGTTGAAGACGTCTGGCAGAAGGTTCTGAACCGCAACGGGTTCAGCAAGGACAGCCGGGTCGGTTACTCGATCGGACTTAATTTTCCGCCTGACTGGGGTGAACGAACCGTCAGCCTGCGGCCCGGAGACCAAACCGAGCTCAAGGCCGGAATGTGCTTTCATTTCCAGTCCGGAGTCTGGCTGGACGACTTTGGTGCCGCCATCTCGGAGCCTGTAGTCGTCACAGACCACGGTGCCGAGCGCCTGTGTGATGTCACTCGGGAACTGATCGTGGTTCACTGATATCCCGCCTGACTGCAGACCCCTCTGCCACCCGGGAGCCCCGGGGGTTGGCTCCCACCCGTCAGATACACACACCGCATTCAGACTGCTTTACCATCTCAGAAGATGCCGGCCTCTGGGAAGTCCTCACAGACCTGGACGCCCCCGTCAGCAAGGAGCAAACGAAGGCTAAGATCTGGCGCCACGCTTTCCAAAAAGATGCACACGGGCCTCGGCGTCGGGTTCCTCATGGCCCCGCCGAGAGCGGGCTTCCTTTAACAGGTCGTAGCCCCGCCGAAGTGCCGGCCGCGTCTTGAGCGCGTCGTACCAGCGACGGACGTTTGGAAACTCGCCAAGATCGATCTGCTGACTCTTGTAGGTCAGTACCCAGGGCCAGCAGGCCATGTCGACTATCGAGTATTCACCACAGATGTGTTCATGATCTGCGAGTTGTCTGTTCAACTCATCAAAGAGCCGCAACACGTTGTGCCGGTATCGATCAATCGCGTAGGGAATCTTGTCTTCGGAATACAGCGCAAAATGCCCGTGCTGACCCATCATCGGACCCAGCTGGCTGGTCTGCCAGAACAGCCACTGGGTCGCCTGGTATCGGCCTTTGAGATCAGCGGGCGCAAAGCGGCCCGTTTTCTCAGCCAGGTACAGCAGAATGGCGCCCGACTCAGCCAATGCAAACGACTCGCCTCCACCCAGCGGATCGTGGTCGACGATCGCCGGCATCCGGTTGCTGGGACTGATGCGCTCGAAGGCCAGCTCGAACTGTTCTCCTCGCCCGATATTAACCTCGATGACCTTGTAGGGCAGCGCCATTTCTTCCAGCGCGATTGAGATCTTCCAGCCGTTAGGGGTTGGCCAGAAATAAAGGTCAATCATTCCAACGACCGCACTGAAATTCAGCAGGGGCACTCATTCGGGATAGTCCTCCTGACCGATGGCACCCGCGTCACGTAATGCCTCGATCTCGTTCTTCGAGTAGCCAAGCTCAGCTAGGATCTGCCGATTGTGCTCACCGAGTCGCGGCGCGCCCTGTGGCTCCTGTACCGGCGGTGTGCCTTCGAAACGGGCTGCTACCCGGGCTTGGCGCACGCGTCCCGCGACCGGATGATCGTGCTCCTTAAGCACTTCACTGGCAATGACCTGGGGATGTTCCAGAACCTCGTTTCGCGTGAGTGCCGGTGCACAGGGGACCTCCTCACGATCCAGAATCTCCAGCCATTCCCGTGTCGGGCGAGACTTGAGCTCGTCCTGAATCAGCGACAGGCGTTCATTGACGTTCCGGTCCCGGAGTTCGCTGGTCTTAAAACGAGGGTCGTCCAGCAGCTCCGGGCGATCGAATGCCCGGGCCAGCGCCGCCCACTCCTTGTCGCCCATGGTCGAGGCGGTAATGTAGCCATCCTTGGTCTCATAGATCAGATCGATAAAACTCGCAGCCGCCTGATTGCTCAACGGACGATTCACGTAGGTCTGTCCACCCATATCCGATGCCCACAGAAAATTGAGCACGGCATCCAGCATTGAAACCCGGACGTGCTGACCTTTCCCGGTTTCCGCGCGGGCCAGAAGAGCTGCCGTGACCGCCTGGGCCGCGACCACCGAGGTGAGTTTGTCGGGCAGAATGGTGCGCACCAGCCGGGGGCGCTCACTATCGGAGCCTGCCTGGATCGTGGTCAGACCCGAAAGCGCCTGGACGATGGGGTCGTAGACCGGCTTGCCGGCCAACGGGCCACGCTCACCAAAACCGGAAATCGACAGGTAAACCACGTCGGGTGAGACCTCGCGAATGTTCGGCTCGGCAATACCGAGCCGCTCAACCACCCCGGGCCGAAAATTCTGGACAAAGACATCGGCCGTGGCTGCGAGTCTGTTGAGCACGCTCTTGCCTTCGGGGTGCTTCAGATTGAGCGTCACGGAACGCTTGCTGCGATTGATGTTTAGGAAATTGACAGGCAGACCGGCACTCCGACCGCCCAGCGAACGGGTGTAGTCACCCACCCCGGGTACTTCGACCTTGATCACATCGGCACCCTGATCGCCGAGGATGGACGTCGACCAAGGCCCCGACAACATGGTCGACAAGTCAACGATCCGGTAGCCCTTCAGCGGTCCGCCCATCGCAATGTCTCTATTGGGCGGTTTCCAAAGCAACGCCGCCACGCAGTTCACCGGCTGCCACTGAACCCCAGAGCACCGCGTGGTCTTGCGGCAACGCACGGTTTTCTGGCGGACATAACCAGATGCGCATCAGGTTTCTCTGAAAACCGGCCACCGGGTCGTCTATGAAGGGGTGCCGGGCATGGTAGATCACGTGGTTGTTCAGAAACTGCATGTCGCCAGGCTCGAACAACGTCTCAAAACAAAACTGCTCGGCAAGTTCGGCGAGAAGATCCAGGGCCGCCCACTGCGCATCCGTCATCTGCGGCACATCTGGAAGCAGCTGAGCGGCCTCAACGTACGTTCGAGAGTAGTGACTGGTGAATTTACCTTCACGACAGCCAAATACCGGCAACGGGTAGAACATCTGGCCACCGCCGGCTTCTTCACCCAGGCGGGAGCGGTAGATCGGAGCATAAAGCAATTCGGCCAGCTCAGGACGCTGCCGAATCATCTGGTTGTGCACACTCACCGAGCTCGCAATTCTTGTCTGCCCCCCGCTTTTTGCCTGACCCAAGCAGAACAACCCAACGATATCGGCGCGGTCGGTATGAAACCGAAGCCCGGCCGTTGATGCGGTGCGGGCCCGGGAGGACAGGAAAACTCCTTCGTCAGAGACCATCTGGCCGTACCGCGTACCAACGTCCTCGCCTTCGTCGCAGATCTCGCGCAGTAGCTGACCCTTGGGATTCTGGTAAACAGGCACGCCCAGATGAAGACACAAGCCATACCACAGAATTCGTTGTTCCTCGACGGTGTAGTGGCCAGGAGACAACCCCCTGATCCGCACCATCCCGCTGCCGCCTTCAAGTTCAGCCGCCATGGCTCGTAGTTTTCCGGACAACTCCGGCAAAGGAAAATCGGCCCGGGTGAGAGACGACCAGGTGAACTTCTGGCTGACGGCACCTTCCAGAGCACGATCCAGGCAGGCCAGGTCTTGTCTGTCCAGTGTCACATCCCAACCAGACATCTCATCGACCCGGGCACCCAGCCAGGCACAGGGCCCTTCCAGAGGCTTAAGCTGCCCGGCGCTCACAAAAACACCAACCGCGAGGTCTTCATGGCTGTTTTTTCATCACCAGCGTAAGGCCGTCACCGACCGGTAGCATGCTCAGGGTCACGCGGTCGTCGCGGTGCAGGTGACGGTTCAGCGCTCGGATCGCATTGGTGTCGTCGTCGTTTTTTCCAAGACTCGCTACGCTCCCGCCCCACAACACGTTGTCGATGAGCAGCAGACCGCCCGTTCGAAGAAGAGACAACACACTCTCGTAATAGATAAGATAGTTTTCCTTGTCGGCATCAATGAAGGCAAAATCATAGGTACCTTCTTCACCGTCTTCACGCAGTGCCTGAAGGGTGTCGACGGCAGGGCCGATCTTCAGATCGATCCTGTCATTGACGCCGCCTGCCTGCCAGTGCCTGCGACCCACCGAAGTCCATTCTTCGCTGACGTCACAGCACACCAGTTGGCCATCGCTCGGCAACGCCTGGGCAACCCACAGAGCACTGTATCCTGTAAATGTCCCGACTTCGAGTGCCCGACGAGCACCGGTCAGTTGTACTAGAAACCCCATGAACTGACCCTGCTCCGGCGAGACCTGCATCATCCCCATCTTCATCGGTGCGGTCTCTTCACGCAACCGCCGGCAGGCCTCAGACTCGCGCAGCGAATGCTCGAGCATGTAATCGTATACCGAATCTGTCAGCTTAAGCATTGACCGCGACATAGGGGCACCGTGTATCTAGAAAGTTACAGTGGCTCGGTAGGTATCCCAGCTAAGGTTTCTAACCCGGCTAACCGGGTCTCGTCGACCACTACCATTTCTCCCCAAAGGGCCTCAAGTCCAACTCAAACGTCCAAGCCGAACGGTGCTGGCGGGTCAGTTGGTAAACGCTTTCAGCAATATCGTCCGGCTGCATGAAATGCTCATCCGGCAGGTCCGGCCTCGATGTACGGGTACGCTCGAGGTCAATGATGCCGTCGATGATCACATAACTGACATGCACCCCGGCCGGACCCAGGCTGCGGCCCATCGACTGGGCAAGACTGCGCTGCGCGGCCTTGGCCGAGGCAAAGGCCGCGGTATTCACGCCACCACGCAACGATGCCGTGGCACCGATGACCACGATCCAGCCGGCTTGGTTTGCCTTCATAGACGGTATGACCTGCTGGGCTGCCGTCAATAAGCCCAGTGCATTGGTCCGCCAGGACGATTCCATGCCCTCCAGCGTGGTGTTTTCCACGTTATTCCAGTCGCCGGATCCCGCGTTGTAAATGAGCACGTCGACCGATCCCACTTCGCGATGAATACGCTCGAAAACGCCAGTAATGGCTGTGGGGTCCCGCACATCACAGGCCATGGCCAGCGACCCATCGACCTCGCTTTTCAGCTGTTCCAGGTAAGTGGCGTTCCGCGCCAGCATCACGACCGTATAACCTTCCGACGCGAACCGACGCGAGAACGATGCCCCATTCCCGGGGCCGACACCGGCCACTACGCAGACCTTCGACATGACGTATTCCTATAACTGAGCCAGGGCCATATTCTGAACGAACGCCGTGTCGAGTTCATCCCTGCTGCTGGCCGGGACATTTTTCACTACAATGGTCCATGCATCTTCTAAATACAACTTTCCCTCATCCGGCATTTGCACTATGACAAATCAAGCCACCATTGAACAACTCGCACAACGGCCGGTCCATGAACAGGCTCAACACGCCTATACCCTGCCGTCCCGGCTCTACCTGGATCCAGAGGCCTATGAGCAGGAGAAGCACAAGATATTCAATTACAACTGGCACTACGCGGGTCACCTCTCACAGTTGAGCAAAACCGGTGACTACCTGACTGCCACTGTCGCCGACGAAAGCATTTTTGTTGTTCGTTGCCAAGACGAAAAATTACGCGCGTTTTACAACGTCTGCAGGCACCGCGCCCATCGGTTGCTTGAGGGCAGCGGTAACACTACGAACGTGGTCTGCCCGTACCACGCCTGGTCCTATGCCCTGACCGGGGAACTGCGCCATGCGCAGCACTCTGAGAAAGTACCAGGATTCGACAAATCCGAATTCTGCCTGCGGCCGGTACAGGTCGATACGTTATGTGAATTCGTCTTTTTCAATCTCGATCCAGAAGCCGATTCACTCGAAAGCCTCGCGCCCGGGCTGGCGCAGGATATCCGCAAGCGAATTCCAGATCTGGATGGATTCAAACCCGTTGATACGATGTCATTCGGTCCCGAGACCATCGCGGCAAACTGGAAGGTGGTCGCCGATAACTACCTGGAGTGTTACCACTGCACGCCCGCACACCCGGATTTTGCATCACTGATTGACATGTCGAGCTACCGCATGGATACCTTCCATAACTGGTCCCGGCAGCTGGGACCCAAGACCCGGCCCGAGAACAGCGCCTATGCCTTTGATCCGGGTACGCCGAACCAAGAGAGTGCATTCTGGTACCTATGGCCAACCACAACAATCAATATGCTCCCCGGACACTCCTGCTTTACTATCCTGTCTTTTCTGCCACTGGATCATGAAACCACAAGTTTTGCCGGTCACCGCTATGGTCTGGACGCTGACCCGAGTATTGAATTACAGCTTCAGTACGTTAACAACACCCTGGGGCCCGAGGATGTCGCCCTGTGTGAATCCGTCCAGAAAGGACTTAAGTCCCAGTCCTACGATCAGGGGCGGTTCATCGTCGACCCTGATCTGAGCGGGATCGCCGAGCACGCGGTTCACCAGTTCCATCGGCTGGTACTGGCTGCACTGGAGCCGTCTGGTTGAGTCCTGATCTGAGCTGAATCTGGAGAAAACCCGCGAGATGACGACTGCACTGGATACCTGGCATCAGGTCGTTCGAACATGCGACGCAAGGCTGCTCGATAAATTGATCGCCGACGACGCCGTATTTCACTCGCCGATAGTGCACACGCCCCAGGTGGGCAAATCGATCGTCGTCAAATACCTCTCAGCCGCGGCCCTCGTCCTGCTGAACGAAAGCTTTTCCTACCAGCGGGAAATCATCGGTGACCACGAGGCGATGCTCGAATTCCAGGTGACCATCGACGATATCGAGATCAACGGTGTGGATCATATCCGCTGGAATGAGAACGATCAGATCATCGAGTTCAAGGTCTGGGTGCGGCCGCTCCAGGGCATGCAGAAAATCCAGCAGTGCATGGCGGCTCTGCTGAGTCCCGGCTAGCAACCGGGCGGGTGTTTTTCCACGGCGTCGACGCCTGATTCAATCCGTCCAGCTGGCGATCAGCTGCCCCTATTTCGTGCCATACGCATCTCCTCATCGAGGATCCGCCGACCTTTCAGGATAGAGTGACTGATCGCCTGGTCCTTGTCACTGTGTGTCTCAGCCCGGATGAAGTGCCGGGATTCCACCTCGCCGTCGACTGTTCTTTCGATCAGACCTTCAGTGCTCCAGCCGCCTTCCCCTTTTCGGGGCATGGGGACGATCGTGCAACCCTCATGTTCGACAGCCTGTGTCCGATCGCTGCTGTCCTTGTCAGCGTCCGATGATGACAGATATCTTTTCAGGAACTCGAACACCATGCGCACCTCCATTCTGAGCTAGCGCCCGGGCTCGGCGGGTCTCGACCAACCCCGGACAGGACATTCCCCGACATACGGGATGTCATTTACCAAGCACATCGGCTGCTGTCAGTGTAACCGATTCTTACTACAGTTCCCGGCACAGCCAGTCATCCAACTGCGGCTCATGGCTGCGCAAGAATCAGTTCCTTCAGGTGGTCGAGCCCCACCGGGCCGGAACCCAGCACCCGGCGATGAAATTCCTTCAGTGTGAACCAGTCTTTGCACTTGGCCTGCTCGCGCAGATCCAAAATGAACTGCTCACCGACCTTGTAGGAGATCGCCTGACCCGGCCAGCCCAGGTAGCGGGTCACATCTGAACAGGCGTTTTCTGCATCCATTAACCCATAGTCGATCAGCAGTTGCACTGCTGTCTCGAATGTCCATCCAGCACCCGGTTGAAAAGGCGCATCTGGTGGAATCGTGAGGCCAAGGTGCATGCCAATGTCGATCACGACCCGACAGGCCCGCATCATCTGGCTCGCGAGCAAACCGAACTCGTATTCAGGCTGGTCAAGAAAACCCAGCTCTCCCATCAGGCGTTCGGCATACAGAGCCCATCCCTCCCCATAGCCGTCGTGCCAGATAGCCAGGCGGTGGGCACGGGTCAGCTGGTCACCCAGGGAAAGCTGCACACCAATCTGCAGATGGTGTCCGGGGAAACCCTCATGGTAGGCCGTTGTCACCTCGTCATAAAGTGGAAAGGCCGTGACGTTTGCGGGCTTTGCGTACCAGACACACCCGGGCCTGGAAAAATCCTCCGAAGGCTGGACATAGTAAGCCCCCAGTGTGCTGCCCTTCGGAGCAAAGCGCACTTCGACGGTTCGAACCTGCGCGGGCACCTCGAACACACGGGTGTCCAGGCGTTCCAGTGCATCGCGCTGGATCTCACTCATTCGTTCCAGAAACGACTCTGGAGAATCCACAGCGTAGCGCGGGTCAGTCTTGAGCAGCCGAACGATCTCCCTGAAACTCTCGCCCGGCTCAATCCTGTGGATCACGGTATCCATCTGCTGTTTAAGTCTGGTGATTTCCTGCCAACCCCAGTGATAGACCGCATGGTGATCGATCTCGGTCAGAAGGAAACTGCGGGTGGCGAATCGGTAGCGCTCCAGGCCCACACCGTCCTTGCCAGAACACACGGGCAGATAATCCCTCTGCAGGTAATCTCCTAACCGGGAATAAGCGGCCCTGGCAGTCTGTACGCCAGTGGCGACCAGTCGCTGGATCGACGACGACGTTCCGGTATCGAGCACCTGTTGTGCGAGAGTGTCAAAAAATGCGCCATCGGACGAGTGAACGCGGCACTGTTCAAGACAGGCTCTGGCTTGACGCCTGGCAGCCAGTAAACCCCGCTGTCGCCCCGCGGTCAGGCAAGCGGTATACCCGTCGATCGCTTGTCCGATACTTTCAAGACGCTTTGCAATGGCCAGCCAATCAGCCTCACTCGCGCGCGGCATCAGGTCGAACGTCTCGCGGAAGGCCTGCAGCGGTGAGGCGATATTGTTCAGGTCGCGGAGCGGCTCCCCTCTCTCGATCTGCTCCAGCCGGACCGCCAGGTAGTCATCCAGCACGCGCCGGCCCAGTCGCTCCCAGTACCGGTCTGACGGTGGCAGGCAGACAAGCTCACTGCGCACCTCCCGAAGCAGCGCCTTGAGGTCCTGCCAACTCTCTGGATCGTGCTTTCCCCACGCGGCGTCATGACCGGCGACACCCATCTGGGTTGCCAGCATAGGCTGATGCGCCGCGAGCCGCTCCACGAACCGGTCCGATAAGCTAAATACCGTGTGATCACCCATTGAACTTTCGCTTAAACTCATGGCAGTCCGAATGCGTTCCTGGCGTTCAGGCCTGATCGAGATCGTACTCCGATACCAGTCACCCGGAAAGGCACGAACCCTTGGAAACTGCAGATATTCTTATTGTCACCGGCGCATTTTTCTTTGCGGCGTTCGTCAAAGGAGTGACCGGCCTGGGCTTCTCGACGACCGCGATGCCGTTCCTGGTCTATGCCTTGGGCATCAAGGTGACGCTGCCCATGCTGATCATCCCATCGATCGCCAGCAACCTCATCGTGATGCGCGATGCTGGGCACTTCCGTTCGACGCTGTCCCGATTCCGTTGGCTGTACATCTCTGCACCGCCAGGAATCATTCTGGGGCTGGCGCTGCTCAACTGGCTCGACCCGCGGGTCTCATCCGCGGTACTCGGCCTGGTGCTGATCCTCTATTGCGGGGTCGCCCTCGCGCAACCCGGCCTGCAACTCCCAGCCCAGTATGCCAGGCGTCTTGAGATGCCCGTCGGCTTTACAACCGGGCTGATTAATGGCTTCACCGGCTCCCAGGTCTTGCCGGTGCTGCCGTTTCTGCTGTCCATGCCACTGTCGCGCGATCAGTTTATCCAGGCGATCAACATCTCGTTCACCCTCTCCAGCCTCGTCCTGGCGCTGGGGCTCACCCATCTGGGTCTGGTTACCTTAACCTCGATCCAAGGTGCCGCGATCGGTCTTTTAGCGGTGATGACCGGCATCAAGTTCGGCAGCTGGACCCGACGCTGGCTGCCGGCAGACTGGTTCCGACGGTCAGTGCTGATCCTGCTGATAGTCATGGGCGTGGGACTCGTCGCTCGGTTGAGTTTTTGATGCCGACTGCCAACTGTGGAATCGCTGCAATTAGATCTCGGATCAGACCGCTCAGCGCCGGGCAGCGACTTCGGAAAGCACCACCGGCAGTGCTTCGGCAAAGGCATCAAGTTCGTGATCCAATCCCGCCGTCACGCGGATACAACGGTTGAGCGGTGCCACTCCGGGCATCCGCACGAAGATGCCTTCCTGGACGAGCCGCTCCAGCACCGCAACTGCAAAGTCCCCGTCGCGGCCACAGTCAATCGTGACAAAGTTGGTGGCCGATGCCAGCGAGGTCAGGCCGTTCTCCAGCGCGATCTCAGTGATCCTCACGCGCGCCCTTTTGACCTGATCGATAACCAGCGCCAGATGGTCCTGATCTTCCAGGGCAGCCAAAGCAGCGGTCTGGGCGACCCGACCGACCCCGAAGTGATTACGAACCTTATTGAACTCTCCAACCAGAGCGCTTTCACCGATCACGTAGCCGACACGGATTCCAGCGAGCCCATAGGCCTTCGAGAACGTTCTGAAACGGAGAACACTCTCACTGGAGACATCGATCTCCGGCAAAGTATCGGGTTCGGCAAATTCTCCATAAGCCTCATCGAGCAACAGCAGGGTCCCTTCAGGCACCCGGGCGATCATCTCGTTGATCACCTCGGCACCCCACCAAGTGCCCATCGGGTTGTCGGGATTGGCAAGATAGATCAGCTTGGCCTGCTGGTCAGCAGCAGCCTCCAGCAGTGCCTCCAGATCTTCACAGTCATCCCGGTACGGCACCGTAACAAGCGACCCATCGTAACCAACGACGTGGTAGTTGAAAGTCGGATAAGCGCCAGTTGATGTGACGACCCGGTCGCCCGGTTCGACCAACATCCGTACAACGTAGCCCAGAAGACCGTCGATCCCCTCCCCAGTCATGACGTTATCCAGCGCGATACCATGGTGTTCGGCAATGGCGTGACGAAGCACATGGTTCTCGGGATCCCCGTACATCCAGGCGCCACTGGCGGCTTGGGCGATCGCTTCGGCTACTGCAGGAGACGGGCCAAAGACGTTCTCGTTTGCGCCGATCCGGGCCCGAAATACCCCACCACGGCTGCGCTCCTGAGTCTCTGGACCTACAAACGGGACCGTTGCAGGCAATGACTTCACCAGGTCTGTGAGCCGGTAGTGGGTCATAACATCGCCTCAGGTCAATTGGCGGAAGCTACGCTGCGGTCGAATCAGGCAGTGTAACCCGGCTGCGATGCAAAGCGCCTGACTCTGAACACAGTCAGTACGGTCAGCATCAGCATTGACGCAATAATATAGAACACAATGTTCGGTGTGCCACGATCCAGGACCCAGCCGAGCACCAACGGGATCAGGCAGGATCCTAAATCAAGTCCGGAATAGACAAATCCAAAGACCCTGCCCGAGGCACCCTGCGGCGTGGACTTGCGGACCAGCATGTCGCGCGACGGGGTCGTCGTGCCGGACGCGAAACCCGCGATCGCCAGGGCCGGAATCAGGATCCCCGTGGAGATTTCACCCGAACCGACGGCCAGAAAAACCAGAGCGCCTAACATCATTCCGGATATGGTGATCAGGTCATGTCGATCAGTCCAGTCGGCTGCGAATCCACCACAGACCACGCCAATTCCCGAGGCAATCAGGAACACGGTGAGCCCGGTTGTCGCCAACTCCCATGGCACCGTATAGATCTGCACCATCGCCGTGACGCCAAAGGTCTGAATGCCGATCAGAGCCGTGGAAAGAAACGTGAAGTACAGAAAACACGAAAAAACCGTGGGCGACAGCAGCAGGCGGATGTTCTCCCGAATGGCGTCGCTGGAACGCTCGGCTTGTGTCTTCGCAGGGCTCTGCCCGGAGTCGGTCAGTTCAGGGCCCGTCACAATCAGCACGAGTAACACCGCCAGGCCAACAAATCCCGACAGGACCAGCGCCGTTCGCCAGTCACTGAACTGGACGACGGCCATGACAAACACCGGTGCCAGCGCCCAGCCGATGTTGCCCGACAGGGCGTGGGTTCCGTATGCCCGGCCGAGCCTGGGCCCGCTGACCTTGGCGGTTAGGATCGCCAGATCAGCGGGATGGAACACACTGTTGCCGACCCCGCCGATGATAGCGAGCGGGATGAACATCCAGAACTCGGACACGAATCCGGACAGCAGTATGCTGATTGAAACCAGCGCCAGGCCACTCAGCAGCACGCGTCGGGCACCGAAATGATCGACCAGAAAACCGCAGACGATCTGCATGACGCCGGACGCTGCAAAGAACAAAGCAGGCAACAGACCAAGTTGCGCGTAACTTACGCCGAACTCGGACTTCAGAATCGGAAACAGCGGAGGCAGCACCAGATGAAAAAAATGACTGGATGCGTGAGCCAGTCCGACCAGGCTCATGACCTGGGCGTCCCGGCGTAGGGAAGAAACAGCGGCACTCACCTTTAAAACCTGATCAGTTCCAGCTGAATCCGGGTGTCCGCGTGTAGTAGTGCAGCGCCTCGTCCTGAAAGATCAGGCATTCCATTCGCTGTGGTCCACGATTGTGGTGCGAGTGGAGTTCGGCCGGGGGTGTGATCTGAACAGCATCGTGGGTCCAATCGACCCGCTGGTCGCCGATCATCGAATAAACGCCCTGGCCCTGGATACACAGCGTCACCGCGACACCATTGTGTCGATGGGGACGCTGGTCTTTGCCGCTTTCAAGCGTATTGATCGCGCAGTTCACCGTCGACAGCACATTAGTACTACCGCTTAAAGCCTCACTGGAAAACAGTACGGCGTGACCGGATGTGTTGGGAGTGATCGGGCGCTTTAACACCGTCTCGAACTGCCGTGCGATTTCGCCAGCTGGCCAGTGAACCGGCGCGACGACTGCCCACTCAGGCGCCGGTGGGTCGAGCCGGTCAATACTGAGCAGTGGCTCATTGGTGGCGAGAAAAAGCAGGCAGTCATCGTCTTTCGCCTGGTGACGAGTGTCCTGCCCACCCGGGAAACAGAACAGGTCTCCCGTACTCCACTCGATGCGGTCATTATCCGTCGCGGACTCACCATGCCCCCTGATGACGTAGTACACCGTCCCCGAGGCCTGAAATGCGCTTGTCAGCACCTCGCCAGGCCTGATCCTGGCGTAGCGCATCAACAGGGTGGGCGTAGTCGCAGGGTAGGCGACACCAAGCTCACGACCAAGATCGAGTGCGATCAGCCCCGTGGGCGCTGCCGGATCGAGCGCCCGATCACGCTCGACAACAAACTGATGAACCGGAACCGCCGGCCAGGAGAATTCAAAGTTGTTTTCGCTGCTGTGGTAGCGGGCCCTGCGGCTGTAAGCTGTTGACGCATCTTCGAGGGCAAGTTTTTTTTCAGACGGGCTTGATGCCATCGCTCAACTCCCACACTCACGGCAATTCGCCAGATTGCAGTCTATCAGAATCAGCAAGTGCAGTCGGCGGATCGGCCGTGGATGTCGATTGATTCGATTCTGAAACCGGCTGACCGGTGCGTCACTGTACAAGGTATTGCTCAATCATCCTTGCCCAATCCAGCAGCCGCTGGTCGCTACCCGGCGCACCGATCAACTGCAGGCCCACGGGTCGCTGGTCGGCCACTACCGGGCAGGGCAAGGATATTGCGGGGCAGCCGCCGAAATTGGCAAGCGCCGTGTAGTCGGCCTGGCTGGACGGTGCCGGTTCGTCGACCGCAAAGGTGGTTTGTGGTGTCGTGGGTAGCATAAGAATATCGACTTCTTCAAAAGCACCCCGCAGGTCCTGCGCCGGCTGTTCGATACGTTCGCGGGCCGCCCGCAGGCGATCGGGCGCGGCACACCGGCCGAATTCCAACATTGACTGCAGATGCTCGGAGGCAGCGTCACCTGCTGTCTGCAGCCATTGGGGCCAGTGCTGGGTCGCACTATGTTCTGCCAGTAGCAGCCCTGCCCGCCGGGCTGGACCGGGGGACCAACTCGGGAGACGGACCGGTACGCGGAAAGGAAAAGCCCCGGTCAGCCGTGACACAGTCTGCTCGAACACCTCGCGAACAACCGGCATCATCGGTTGCTTTTCAAGCTCGGCCGGCACACCCCAGGAGAAGCGTTCCTCGGCCTGTTTTTCCAGTGGCATCTGCCAGTCGACAAGACCGCTCATCAGGTGGATAACGTCGCCGACAGAGCAGGCGATCGCCCCCACCGCGTCAAACCCAGGCAACAGCGCCACCACTCCAGTCGCCGGAATCAGGCCATCGGTCGGCTTGAATCCGGTCAGACCGCAGTAGGCTGCAGGTAGCCGGACCGAACCCAGCGTGTCGGTACCCAGCGCCGCTGGGCAAAACCGAGCGGCGACCGCCGCGGCCGAGCCGCCGCTGGAACCGCCGACGGAAAATCCCTTCTGGTTAGGGTTCTCAACGCGGCCGTGATGAGGATTTACTCCGTCGGCACCAAGAGCGGCTTCATCCATATTGGCCTTGCCGAGTAACACGGCTCCACCCGCGCGGAGGCGAGCAGCCACAACGGCATCGCAAACCGACTGATGCACAACCGCCATGCCGTTGGTAACCGGTAGACCCGCCACCTCGATGTTGTCCTTGACGACCAGCGGCAGTCCGTCCAGCGGACCTGCCGGAGAGCCTTTGGCATACCGCCGGTCCGAATCCCGGGCCGCCGCCAGCGCCCCTGCCGGATCTACGTGGAGGAGCGCGTTGATCTCGCCGTTGGCAGCGATGATCCGATCAAGGCACGCCTCAGTCAGCGCAACAGCACCGAGTCGACGATCACGAAGCATAGCGGCCATCTCAACCAGCGGCAGGGCCAGCAGATCCTCAGCGTTCATCGATCAGGCGTCTTGGTTTCTGCCGCACCTCAAGTTCAGTGAGTCCGGCTGTTTCGCCGCCAGCCACGACTTCTACACCCAGACGCACACCCAGACGCGCCCGCAGGTGACGGCTGATCAGTTCCCCAAAATCCGGGTCTGCACCGTCATATTCCAGCATTACCGTCAACTCATCCTGATCATCCATACTGTGCAGACGGCAGACGTACTCCCCAGTGGCACCACTGAAGCCGTGCAGGAGACTGCCGATCGCCGTCGGGTAAACATTCACGCCGCGAAGCTTGACCATGTTGTCACTGCGACCGGAAAACCCCGCAATGCGCTGGAAGTTGATACCACTGTCAGAATCAGCCGGCAGTAAACGTGAGACGTCCTGGGTATCGAATCGCACGATGGGGTAGACCGAATCCTTGAACAGTACGGTGACGCAGAGATTACCGTCACACCCAGGTTCGACTGGGACACCAGAATCGGGTGCCACGATCTCGACGTAATGCGCGTCCTCCCAGATGTAGAGCCCATCGCACACCGGACCTTCGGCCGCCACGATGCCGGTGTCGCCCACACCGTACCAGTCATAGACCACCGCCCCACCCCAGGCGTTCGATAGAGCCTGACGGGCATCATGGGCGACATGGCCTGAGATCATTCGCAGGGGGATATCCTCACCCGGTACCAGGCCGGCCTCGTTTGCCGTGCGTGCCAGTTTATGCAGGAAGTCACCAAACCCAACCAGCACGGTGGCGCCGAAACGCTGCATCAGCTCGACCTGCTGGAGACTGCGGGTCTGGGTACCAGTGCCTGCGGGCAGCAGCAGGGCATCGGTGTAATACAGCACGGCTTCGCGAATATAGTGACCACCGTTGACCATGCCGAAACCGTACACCGAGTGAACCACGTCATCGCTCCGCAGCCCCTGGAGCAGGTAAGCGCGCGCCAACAGAATGTTCTGGATCTCGCGATCTTTGGCGCCGAAGAACAGCGGCTGTGGTGAACCGGTCGTACCGCTGGTGGTCTGCAGCACGGTGCGGAATTGCCCACCCTCAGGGCGGTCCATGCCGTGGTAGTCGCCGAGTGGAGGAAAGCGCTCGACGCTGTCCATGAGGTCATCCTTGGTCACGACCGGCAGACGGGCAAGATCGTCCAGGCCAGCAATATCACCGGGTTCCAGACCCGCTTCGCCCCAGTGTCGTTGATAAAAGGGGACCTGCCAGGCCCTTTTCATGACCTTGGCGAAACGAACCTCCTGCAGTGCGCGCAGTGCTTCAGCATCAAGACCTGCCGGACCGGCGCTGAAAGCCTCACCGACGGGAAACTCCCGGAGTAACTGCGACGAATTCGCCTGCTCGGAATAACCGCTCACGGGACCAGATCGTCAATGATCACGGCCGAATCGCTGACCTCATGGAGATTCTCCAGACGCTCGATGACTCTCTCGCAGGTGGCCACCTCCAGTGTGCTGGCCGCCAAACACCAGTTGTGCCGAAACTTGTCCAACCAGGCAGAACGCGTCATCGGGTTAGATGGGTGACCGTAGACCGTGTTGATCTGCTTGCCGAAGCACTCCCCGCCATGACACTCGATCTCAACAGTCAACGGCGTCAGGGCATTGGGATCCGGATTGTCATCGATCTCTATGTGGACCCGCCGGGCGACAGCCAGAGTATCCCGGTTCCGTCGTCCGGCCTCTGAGAAATCCTCAAACACAAGATCGCCTGCAATCAGCACTCGGGCGGCGGCAAACCGGGCGCAGAGCCGGGCGTAATTGATATCCATGTCGTCTGTAACCTGTCGGCCGACCAGGTGATTGATCAGCGCCGGCACCCGTGCCGTCACCCGGCTGACCCTGGTCACATCGATGCTGTGCTCACGTCGCAGTGCCAGGCAGGCATCGACGATGCCGTGGGTAGCCCGCCCGCTGGGAAACGGTTTGTGGGCGATCTCTGTGATACGCCAAATCCTGCCCAGGTCCGACAGTACTTGGCCAAGATTATGTTCGCCTTCGAATAAGGCAAAATAGCCGAACGGCCCTTCCAATACATCGCGCGGCCCCGGGACCCCCAGACCTGCCAGGTCACAGGCCATTACGGCGTTGCGCGCACTGAAGCCCATCTGCATGCCGAGCAATGGCGAACCTTCGGTGTGGGCCTGCATGGTGCCGCACAACTGCCCATGGACGATGCCGAATGCGCTCACCAGCCGGTCAGGATCAAATCCCCGCAGCACCGCCAGAGCTGCCGTCGCACCAAATGCGCCACAGGTGCCAGGGCGAAAAAACCGAAGGCCAGTGGTGCATGCCACACCGAGGCAACAGGCCACGTCCACCCCGAGTGTGACAGCCTGGATCAGGCGGTGACCCGGTACCGCCGTACCGGATTCAAAGTGCAGACGGTCGATCTCGGCCAGGCTCACGGCCAGCACGCAGGTGACAGCGTGAACCACCGCACCCTCGTGGACACAGTCAAATTCACAGTTGTGCATCTGGTAGGCGTTACACAGGGCTGCGGATGACATCCCCAGCCTGACCGACCTACCGAGAACCCGTGCGCCACCGGTCGCCGGTTGGGCACCCTGGACAGTGATCAACTCCTCGACCCAAGGCCCGGCACTGCCAAGGAGCCCGACTCCAATGGTATCCAGGATAAATTTTCGAGCCGCCGCGGTGGCCGGTTCAGGCAGATCCTCGTAGCGCGTCCGGGCCACATGCTGCGCGAGCACGTCGATCGCATTCATCAGCTGGACTCACACGGGTGGTTGTCTTTCCACCAGCGGGCAATATCGATCCGACGCGCCAGCCAAACCCCTTCATGGTTGCGCACGTGATCAAGAAACCGCCTCAATGCCCCGATCCGCCCCGGTCTGCCGATCACCCGAAGGTGCAGGCCCAGCGACATCATCCTTGGTTCCATCTGCCCTTCCTGGTACAGGCAGTCGAATGTATCGATGGCGTACTGCAGCCAGTCCGAGGGCTGATAGGCCGGTGAATTCCAGAGTTTCATGTCGTTGGTATCGACTGCATAGGGCAGGACCAGCATTGGGTTGACACCGGAACAATCCCAGAAGGGACGATCGTCCGAATAATCGTCCATGTGGTAGATAAACCCAGCCTCGGCCAGCAACCGCGGTGTGTTTTCGGTAGTGAGATAGCGCGACAGCCAGCCCAGTGGCCGGCTGCCGCAGGTCTTCTCGATCGAGTCCCTGGCCCGCCCGATAAACACCCTCTCATCTGCCTCGGTCATGCGGTGCTGGTAGGTCCAGCGCCAGCCGTGTGCACAAACCTCGTGCCCGGCTGAGACGATCTGCCTGGCGAGCTCCGGCGCTCTCTCCAGGCTCAGTGCCGCACAGGTGAATGTCGCTGAAACACCGTACGCTTCGAGCGCGCTGAGGATCCGCGCTGCACCGGCCTTGATTCCGTACTGGTAGTTGCTCTCATTGGGGTAGTTCCTGAGCGGGCCCTTGAGCACCACGCCCAGCTCGTCGACAGGCTCAGGGGTCGAATCACCATCGGCCACCGAACGCTCCGCGCCCTCCTCGACATTGACGACCACGGACAGCGCCAGGCGACCTCCATCAGGCCAGACAGCGGCAACCCCACCGCTACCAGATCTGTCGTCAGCCACGTCCTCAGGCCTCACCCGGCGGTGGCTCCAGGCCTTCGAGCATCACCAGGAGATTGTCGTCGCGCCAGCTCTCAAGCTCGGTGATCGGGTAATCACCCCAACGGCGTTCCACGGCGTCAATGAATGCCACTTCTCCCCCGGGCACACCGTTCCAGCCGAAATGATCGATCATGTGCCTGACGCCACCCTTGCCACCGCCAAGATGACGGTGCAGGATCGGCCCCTGAACCGCCCAGCGCAGACCCGGGCCCCAGGTGACCGCGTTGTCGATATCCTGGTAGTCACAGATACCCTGTTCGACCAGACTCAGCGCCTCGAGGTAGATGGCATGCTGCAGCCGGTTGGCGATATACGACTCAATCTCTTTCTTGAGTCGCAACGGCTGTTTTCCGACCCGGCGATAAAACCCCATGGCCCAGTCGAGTGCGGCCGGGTCGGTTGCATCACCACCGACGACTTCAACCAGGGGGACCAGGTAGGCCGGCACGAATGGATGGCCAACAATCACCCGTTCGGGCCGAGCGCACTGCGCCGACAGCCTGCTCGGTAGAAACTTCGATGACGAGCTGGCGATCACGGTCCCGGGAAGGCAAGCGGCATCGATACGGGCGATCAGGTCTATCTTCAGGTGCTCATCGTCGGGCGCGCTTTCCTGAACAAAGTCGGCATCCTTGACGGCATCCTCCAGCTGATCAACAAATATCAACCGGTCGCGGCTGGCATCGGACGAGAGCCCCAGCTGCTCGAGCTTCGGCCAGGCGTCATCAACGTTCTGGTTCAGCCGCTCCCGTGCACCAACTGCGGGATCCGTCGCAACGACGTCTAATCCTCGCGCGAGAAAATACGCGGCCCAGGCCGAGCCGATGGTACCCGCGCCAACACAAGCGACGCGCAGGACTTCTGCAGGATAGTTTGTACTCATGATCATTCGCTCCTTCGGCTGGCCTACGGGCGGCCAGGGTTGTCATCTCGAACTTGGGCGGAAGGTTACCTGTTCCGGCACGAGTCGCACCATAGTACGATGCCGGTCCTTGATCGCCGCATAATAACGATCCGCTTCCGACAGGCTCATGTAACGGGTGAATATTCGTTGAACCTCGGCCCTGTCTTCCGGCTCCAGCCAGACCCGACCCTGGATCATGGTGGCCCGGTACGGTGAGTCGTTTTCAGCCACGCAAAAACAAGCACGCTCATCACGCGCAAGGTTGTTGACCCAAACCGAAGTCCGCAAGGCCGTTATGTGAATGTGCTCACCGTCCCAGCGGTACCAGACCGGTACCGTCCGGGGCATACCGTTTTCATCGACCGTGCCCACAAAGCCAATGTGGGCGGGTTCTTCATTCAGCAATTGCTCTGCCTGCCTGTTCACCTGTCTGCTCCCTTCGGTTTGAGTCTCATGTTCGGTCGACTTGAAACGCTCTTTCGATCAAGCTAACTCCCGTCAAATTCACCGTGACGACCACTGCCCGACGAGAAACGCATTGCCCCGGCAAGCCCCTCCTCGCGCAGCGGCATCAACCCTCCGGCGAACTCGCCGCGCATGCCGCCTTCAATACCCTTGCCGTGCTGGGCATAAACAGACGCACGGTCGGCACGCACACAACGTTGCGGGAAACTCGCGATCTCCGCGGCCAGTGTTTCAGCGGCGTGTCGTGCCTGGCCAGGCTCGACGAGACGCTCACAAAGACCGATCCGGTAGCACTCCTCGGCGGTGACTTTGCGCCCGGTCAGAATGATTTCCAGCGCCCGGCCATGACCGATCAGGCGGGGCAATCGGACGGTTCCGCCATCCAGCAGCGGAACACCCCAGCGCCTGCAGTAGACGCCCATATAGGCATCACTCGCCATCACCCGGATGTCACACCACAGTGCGATCTCCATACCGCCGGCAACAGCCGGCCCCTCAATAGCGGCGATCACCGGTTTGGAGAGTGTCATCCGGGTCGGGCCCATCGGGCCTCGCGGCACACTGGCGTCGTCCCCAGGTTTCGGATAGGCATAGGGCGCCAATGGATCTGGCGTATCGGCAAGTTCCGCAGCGTACTTCAGGTCCCAACCCGCACAGAAAGCGCCGCCCGCACCCCAGAGCACGGCGACCGACATCGCAGCGTCTTCGTCAAAACCCAGCAGCGCTGCGTACAGCGCCTCAGCGCTTTCTGGGTCCATCGCGTTGCGCGCCTCATAGCGCTCATGAATGATCGTCCTGACCGGACCATCGTCTTCGGTTCGAACTGTCATGCCGGCGACTCCTGCCAGCCGGCAGTGCGGAGGAAGGCCTCACCGTCAGGCCCGGCCAAGGGCTGGCCAACTGATGCTTTTCTATTCATCGATTCCAGATCCTCATCCTAACCCGGCAGCGACTGCCCAACCTCGACGATCTCACGGGTTCTGGGCACCCGATCCTGCCAGTTGCGGTCAAAGTCAGCGCGCATTGCCTGCATGGCGTCCGACTCTGTGATGGCCAGCGCATCTGCAAGTGTATCGAATTCATAAAATGCCAGATGCACACCGGCGTCATCCTGGCTCCAGCCGCGCCAGGCGCTCACTGCATTGAATGCCTCAAGGGCCTCGGGCAGGTGAACATCCTGATACCACGCCTCGAACTTTTCACGTTCCGTCTCGGGCACCACGGCCCGCACGATCAGGTATGCTGTCATCATCGACCTCCTTATATATTGGGCTGGGTCAAACCTTAACGCAATGAGCCTGGGTGCTTCCAGACATCCGGTAATCGCGCTACCATTGACCAAAGCAGGTTCAGCCCCAGTGAGAGGGAATTCGACAGGAAATCTCTGCTATGCCCGGCCATCCACGCCCGACAAAGATCCTTCTGCACAAGGCATCCCGCGTACTGGAAGTCGACTTCGACGATGGCAGTCATTTCGACCTGTCCTGTGAGTATCTGCGGGTGTTTTCTCCCTCGGCAGAGGTCCGGGGCCACGGGCCCGGGCAGGAAGTCCTGCAGCACGGCAAGGAAAATGTCGGCATCGACCAGGTTGAGCCGCAAGGTGCCTATGCGGTGCGCCTGCACTTCGACGACGGGCACCACACCGGCATCTATTCCTGGGAGACCTTGTATGAGCTGGGCTCGCATTTCGACGCCTACTGGCAGGAATATCTCTCTCGCCTGAGCCAGGCCGGTCTTTCCCGGCGACCGGCCAACGGCGGCATCGCGCTGACCGTTACCGATCCGGCCCCGTCCAAGAACTGATTTCTGCCACTCATCAGCCTCGAGAGACTCCATGACCGGCATTGACCCTACGATCGCAGGGCAGCTGGCACGCTTCAGCAGAGCGTTCAACAGTAATGACGTCGCTGAAGCTGCGAGATGCGTCACCGATGACTTTGTCTGGATCTACTATGAGGGTCCCGACCGTCCCGAGGGCCGGGTGATCAGGGGTGTGGAAGCCGCCTGCGCTGCGGTCGTCGAGCGAGCCAGTCGCCTCTCCAGAGCGATCGTCTTCACTGAGTCACGGCAATATCAGTGTGGCCAGAGCGTGTTCGTGACCTACAGGGCCAGTGGCGAATTTCGTGATAGCGGGCCGTTTGATGTCCGGGCCGTCGATATCTACACGTTTCGCGGCGACAAGCTCTTATCCAAGGACACTTACTGGAAGATCATCACCCGCTGATCACTTGCCTTCCGGTCGGGACAGTATCATCGGTACCACAAACAGAATTGGCAGTCCAAGCCAATGCCAGTGAAGGTGCTGCTGGATGCCGCTGCCGAATGAGATCTGCTCACCCACGACATCCGGCGGCAGGAACAGCGTACTGAAATAAAGCCAGAATGGCAGCCAGGCGATGTACCAGATGAAAACCCACAACGTCATCCCGCCTCCTCAGAGCCCGTTACGGCGATAATCCCAGTCGGCCTTATTGGACACCAATTGGAGCCGATCATCAATACCTAGGCCGTCCGGATGGGGATCAGGACTCCGACGGTACGGTACGATTCACACCCAGCCGCTCAGCGGCCCAGCGGTGAAATGCAGCAGTTGCAGTATCCATGACCGGTGACAGTACCCCCCCGTCGAAGCCAGGTGAGGCCCGGCCCTTCTGCATGCCGGTCACAGCGCTGACGTCCTCCTGGAAAACCCGGGTCCAGAAGGCGTGCTGCTCGCTCCGTCGGGGCCGGTATTTTTCTGCCAAAGCGCTGTCGCCGGCACAGTAAAGACGCGTTTCTTCCCGGGTGCGATCGTAGGCCAGTGGGATTACCACCATGACGAACAGGTGATCAGCCTGCAAACCCAGCAGCGTGTTCGGGAAAAGTGCCGGGTATTCCGCTTCACCAAGAGATTGGGGCGGCCAGTCCGAAAAGACCGGCAGGTGCTCTCCAGCCCCGATGTCCAGGTTGTAACTGTGAGCCAACTGCCCGGCGAAGTGATGCGAGATATAGGTCTCGTGTGCATTGAGCGGTGAGATCGTGTTCAAGTCGGGATGTACCGTCGGCAGATGATAGGCCTCCAGGAAGTTTTCAACTGCAAGCTTCCAATTGGTATCCAGCTCGAAGGTGATCGAGCTATGGTCCGGTGCACAGCGCAGCTCCCCGGGACCGCTTGCGCCCCACAGATCCGCCCAGCGTTTTTCAAGGGGCTCGATGAATTGATCAAACGGGCCGGCCTCGCCATCGAGGTTCACAAAGACCAGGTCGTTCCACAGGGCTGATCGAACGGCCACCAGCGGATATTTCCAACGTTCGAATCCGGACGCGTCGTGCACACCGCTGCCACCGATGTGTGGTGTGCGTAGCAGAGCCCCATCCAGCGCGTAGGTCCAGGAGTGATAAGGGCAGCGGAGCGACTGGCCGAGCGTACCCGGTTTCGTCACCAGGATGTGGCCGCGGTGACGGCAAACGTTATGAAAAACGCGCAGCCCACCATCGTTGTCACGCACCAGGAGCAGCGGCAGTTCCATGAACTCAAGTGGATACACGTCTCCCGGCGCCGGGGCATCCGAAGCGAAGCCAATGCAAACCCACATTGGCGCGAATATCTTCTGCCGCTCAGCGACAAAATCCTGCCGGTTGTCGTAGTAGCGGTTGGGCAACCCGCGATCCAGCCCATCTATCATGGCGTCAGGATGACTTTCCCGATCGCTCTGCGCCCGGAGATCTGGTCGAAGGCTTCGAGGAACTGATCCAGTGAGTATGCCCCTGCCACATGCGGCCTGATGGCACCTTGCTCGAACAGCTCAAACAGTTCCTGCATATTCTGTGCGTGGGCAATCGGCTCCCGCTTGGTCCACGACCCCCAGAACACACCAACAGCCGACGCGCCTTTGAGCAACGGCAGATTCAGCGGCAACTTGGGAATGGGGCCGGCGGCAAATCCAATGACCAGGTAACGACCATCCCAGGCGATCCCACGGAAGGCCGCCTCGGCCAGATCACCTCCGACCGGATCGTAGATTACATTCGCACCGTTACCGTCGGTCAGTTCCTTGATCCGAGCCTTGAGATCCTCGCTGGCATAGTTGATGCATTCGTGGGCGCCGTGCGCACGGGTAACATCGAGTTTCTGATCACTGCTGGCTGCCGCAATGACCCGAGCACCGATCGCCGCACCAATTTCAACTGCGGAAAGCCCGACACCGCCTGCAGCACCCAGCACCAATAAGGTGTCACCGGTCTTGAGAGCGGCACGCTGTTTAAGTGCGTAATAGGAAGTGCCATAGACGATCGTCAGGCCGGCTGCCTGCTCAAAACTCATGGAATCCGGAATCCGAGTCGCAGCCCCGGCTGGCACGGCAACAGCTTCGGCAAAGGCACCGGTCAGCTCGTTGAAGCAGACCCGGTCACCAACCGCGAGCCCCTCGGCCTGATCGCCTAGCTCCGTCACGACACCGGCGCCTTCGCTGCCGGGCACGAACGGCAGCGGCGGCTTGAACTGGTATTGGCCACGGACGCACAGCAGGTCTGGAAAGTTGAGCCCAGCCGCCCTGACATCGATCAAGACCTCTCCGGTAGCCGGCACAGGTCTATCAATTTTCTCAAGTCTCAGATCTGTCTCCGGCCCGAATGTACGGCAGTAAAGTGCTTTCATCACAGCACCTCGAAAAGGCCAGCAGCACCCATCCCACCGCCGACACACATTGTGCAGACTACGTATTTCGCACCGCGTCGTTTCCCCTCGATCAGGGCATGTCCGACCATGCGCGCACCCGACATCCCGTAAGGGTGCCCGATAGAGATCGAACCCCCACTGACATTGAGGCAGTCATTCGGGATACCCAGCTGATCTCTGCAGTAAATGACCTGCACAGCAAAAGCTTCGTTCAACTCCCAGAGATCGATATCATCCATGCCAAGACCGTTTGCTTTGAGCAGCTTGGGCACGGCGTAGACCGGGCCAATTCCCATCTCATCCGGTTCGACTCCTGCCACAGCGATCCCCCGGTAGGCGCCCAATGGTTGCAGCCCCCGTTTTTCGGCCTCTCGCGCCTCCATCAGCACCGACGCCGCAGCACCATCCGACAGCTGGGAGGCATTACCAGCCGTAATGCATTTACCCTCGAGGATCTTCAGGCCATCGGCGAACACCGGCGGCAAACCGGCCAGCGTTTCGAGCGTCGTGCCCGGTCGATTGCCCTCATCTTGTTCAAGCGTGACTTCGACATCGCTGACTTTGCCGCTCTGCCGGTCAGTCGATTTCATCACCGAGGCCAGCGGCACGATCTCATCATCGAACCGGCCCGCCACCTGGGCCTCGTGGGTCCGGGTCTGTGACTGGACCGCGTATTCATCCTGGCCCTCGCGGCTGATTTGGTAACGCTCGGCGACAATTTCAGCGGTCTCGAGCATAGTCATGTAAAGATCAGGCTTGTTCTCAGTGATCCAATTGTCATTGGCACAAAACCGATTCATATTGTTGTTCTGAACGAGTGAGATGCTTTCGAGCCCACCGCCGACTGTGATGCTCATGCCATCGGCAACGATCTGCTTGGCGGCGGTCGCGATGGCCATCATACCGGATGCGCACTGCCTATCCACCGACATTCCGGAAACGGTGACCGGCAACCCAGCGCGCATCAGCGACTGGCGGGCGATGTTCGACCCTGTCGTGCCCTGCTGCAGGGCCGCACCTATGACTACATCATCGATTTCAGCGGGCTCCACACCGGCCCGGTCGATGGCATGACTGATACTGTGGCCACCAAGCTCCGGCCCCGAAGTGTCATTGAAGGCACCCCGGTAGGCCCGACCGATGGGTGTTCTTGCGGTGGAAACAATAACCGCTTCGCGCATGCTTGCTCTCCTGTTAACTGTCTGTCCGGTACCAGACGACCTGCTGGGTCGTGGCCATCAGACGCCCGTTACGACTCCATATTGTCGCATGCTGATCGTAGAAGCCTCGACCGCCGCGGCTACCGCGGCAGTCGATCAGCAGGTAGTCCGAACCGCTATCGGCGAAGTCCGCCATTGTCGCGTGCAGATAGATGGTCATCGAGACCGTCGCGACGGGCACCTGCCGGTCAATCACATAGAACAGTCGTGGCATCGGGGTATCGGCCAGTGCAACCAGCGCAACACTGTCGAGCGGACGGTCGGGCGTGAAACGCACCCAGGCTGACGAGCGCGTGTCGCAGCTGCCGGAGAAAAGATGATTCACTGCGGGTCTGATTTCGATGACCCGGGACCAGGCCAGCGGCAACTCGATCCGGGCACACACCTCGGGCGAGGGCACCTCGGGACAGTCACCCTCGACCCACTCCACTGTGTCGCGCCGGCGCGCCAGGACCGCAGTGGCACGATTGGTAAGGGTGTTACTGCCTTCAGAAGCCAGGCCGGCACGCCAGAACTCAGTCCCCCGACCCGATCGGTCACTGTGCACCGTGATGTGCAGTGGCCCATCCGGTACAGCAGACAGAAAATCGGTCGTTATCGAAACCAGCTCCATGCCAGGTCTAGCGCACCGCAGCATTGCCCGTGCCAGAACTGCCGCGCTCCAGCCACCGTAGGGATCGTTGATATTCTTAAACTGTGGATGAACGTGGGTCGAAAACACCCAGCTACCGTCTTTATCTTCCAGTGGCTCAAGTGCGGTGGCCACATCAAAGACATGCGTCTTGTGGACACCCGGATCACTGTCCCCGGCCGGGCTAACCGTGGCGTCAGGTCTCCTCTCGGCCATCCGTTTCCCCACGTCAGATGGGCTGACCACGCTCACCGATCATCTTGCGCCGGAACTTACGCATACCGCCCAGCCAGCGATCACGCTGGCTGGCCCGCATAACTTCATACTCGGCGACCCTTGGATGCGGCAGGGCAAAAAAACTTTTTTCCTCGATCGCAGTAAGAGTGACCTCGGCCACGGCTTCAGGCTCAACAATGCCATCGACCCCCGCGATCCCGCCATCCTCGCTGTCACCCAGCATAGCGGTACGTACCCCCTGTGGACAGACACAGACCACCTGCAGGCCTTCGTCACCGTGCGCAATTGCCAGACTCTCGGCAAAAGCGACGGCAGCGTGCTTAGTCGCGGTATAGGGTGCCGCTCCAATCTGGGCCAACAGCCCAGCAGCGGAGGCAACGATCACAAATACGCCCCCGCCCCGCTCGCGCATGACAGGCCAGGCGTGCCGCGCTCCGCGGACCGCACCCATAAGGTTGATCTCAAACGCAGTTTGCCATACCCCGTCGTCTGTACCGGCAGCGTCCCAGCTCGGCTCGTCCGTCAACAGGACACCGGCATTGGACACGTAAACATCGACCGGGCCGAGTCGGGCACCGGTCTCGCGAACAAAACCGGCCACCTCGTCTTCCACACTGACGTCAACCGTCATACCCAACCCCGAGAACGCCTCGGCTGCAGCTTCGGCGCCTTGCAGGTCTGCAATCGCGATTTTGCCGCCCCGTTGATGGAACGCCCGTGCCATGGCCAACCCGATACCCTGTGCACCACCCGTGATCGCGACAACCTTGTCTGCATAATCCATAGGCCCTCCTAGTAGTTCCTGATACGGGCGAACCGGTCGGTGTGGTAGTTGGCATCGCCGTACAGCGCTTCGGCCACACGCACCCGCTTAAGGAAAAAACCAATGTCAAATTCGTCGGTCATCCCGATACCGCCATGCATCTGGATCGCTTCCTGGGCGGCGAGCTGAGCGACACGGCCAAGCTTGGACTTGGCCAGAGACACCACCATGGGCGCATCCTCGGTTGCTGAATCAAGTGTTCGCAGTGCTCTGTTCACGGCCGAACTGCCGATCTCGATCTCAGCAAAAAGCTGTGCAGCACGATGCTGCAAACCCTGGAAAGCGCCGATCGGCCGATCAAACTGCCGCCTGGTCTTGAGGTAATCCACGGTCCGTGCGAGGCACTCCTGGGCGGAACCACACATCTCCGCGGCGAGTCCGGCGCGCCCCGCGTCGAGCACGCTCTGAAGAGCATCCCAACCCCTGTCGATCTCACCGACTACGGCATCGGCAGCGACATGGACATCGTTGAAACCGATCGACGCCGAATTGCGGCTGTCGAGCATCCACTGGCGCTCGACGGTGACGCCGGCCGTTCCGGGGGGCACCAGAAACAATGTGATGCCATCGACGTCGTTCGGCTCGCCCGCTGTCCGTGCCGAGACCAGTAAGACGTCGGCGACATGACCATCGGCAACAAAGGACTTGGCGCCAGACAATCTGAAGCCGTCACCCGACCGATCGGCTGTGGTCGATACAGATTCGGGTGAGTGGCTGCGGCCTTCGTCAACTGCGATACCGACGATGGCCTCACCGGCAGCAATCCGCGGCAGCCACTCGTCTTGTTGCTCGGCAAAGCCAAAATCAGCGACTGCCGTGGCCCCCATCACCACCGTGGAATGCCAGGGTGAGGCCGTCAGCGTGCGCCCCATCTCCTCGGCAATGATGCCGGCGGCAAGGTGACCCATTGCCACACCCCCGTGTGCTTCCGGCACCAGCACACCGGTCCAGCCCATCTCGGCCATCGCCCTCCAGGTGTCGCGGTCGAATCCGTCTGTGCTGGCCTCGTCACGTAACCGCCGCAACTGATCGATCGGCGCCGATGCCTGGAGAAACCCCTGTGCTGCGTCACGCAGCATATTCTGTTCATCACTCAATACCATGTCCATGGATCTGTTCCGGCGACAGGCTCAGGCTGAGGGCAGACCCAGTATGCGCTTGGCGACGATATTGAGTTGCACCTCGGAGGTACCCCCTTCTATCGAATTGGCCTTGCTTCGCAACCAGTCACGCCCCAGGTTCTCTTCACCATCCACAGCCAGGGCACTGTGACCCGCGCTGTACATCATCAGATCGTAACGCCGCTTGTTGAGCTCGGTGCCATAGTACTTCAGCATGGACGACAGGGCTCCAACGCCCTGTCCGGCCTTGGCCTGTGCCGCGATCCGTTCGGTGGTCCAGAGAAACGCCAGGCTGTCGATCTCTGCCCGGGCAACATCGACCCGCAGCACCGGATCATCGAGCAGGCCACGCTCGTCCAGGCCCACCTGCTGGGCGACGATCTCGCTCAGCGGTCGCATTGCCGCCCGGCCAATGGCTGAGCCGCCGATCATCTCGCGCTCGTGCGTCAGCAGATACTTTGCAACGGTCCACCCCTGGTTGATCTCCCCCACCAGGTTATGCATCTCGCAGCGGGCATCGTCGAAGAAGGTCTCGCAGAAGTGCGACATTCCGGAAAGCAGCTTGATCGGTCGGGTCGTGACCCCGGCCTGGTCCATGTCGACCAGCACCAAGCTGATGCCATCATGCTTTGCCGCCTCAAAATCGGTACGCACCAGCACGAAAATCCAGTCTGCCTTGTGCCCGTAAGAGGTCCAGATCTTCTGACCGTTGATCAGATAGTGATCACCGTTCGCTTCACAGCGCGTCGCCAGTGAGGCCAAGTCAGAACCCGAGTTGGGCTCTGAGTAGCCTTGTGCCCAACGGATCTCGCCCCGGACGATACGCGGCAGGTGCTCGGCCTTTTGTTCTTCGCTGCCATATTTCAGTAACGCCGGACCCAGCATCCAGAGCCCGAACGACATTAGCGGCGGACGGGCCCGGATTGCATTCATCTCCTCCTTCAGTATTCGCCCTTCTTGTTTGGACAGTCCTCCACCACCGTACCGGGCAGGCCACTCGGGCGCGGTCCAGCCCTTTTCAGCCATCCGCTCGAGCCAGACCTTCTGCGCGTCGTTCTTGAAGGTGGGGTGACGCCCGCCCCAGACCGCATCGTGCTCATCCTGCAGTGGCAGGCGCATCTCGGCCGGACAGTTGCTTTCCAGCCAGTTCCGCGTGGCGTCGCGGAACGTGTCAAGTTCAGTCACAACGGACCCTCGCTCTTCGAAGTTCGGCACATGCAGCATCTCAAATATGTACGATACAGTCTACCATTTCGGACTATCCTTTCAGGCTCGGCTGTAGTCTCTGCACTTCATATGAATCTTATGCACACTACTGAAAATATCCTCCGTGTGATTAAGCAGAACCGACATCCCACAAGTTCCGAGCCGTTGACCGTACTCTGTCAATGTCCTGGATCAAGGTTCGAGTTGTCGGTAAGAATATGCTGCGATCCGCGGCCCGACAAATCATCGGCCGTCTGTTCTGCGGCGTCCTCGCACCACTTGTTGTATTGGAGGTCATTTTGAGCGAGGCCTTGTTCTCGGTGGGTCAACTCGTCTGCCACCGTCTGTTTCATTACCGTGGGGTCGTGATCGATGTCGATCCGGTGTTCATGGGCTCTGAGGAGTGGTACCAGATGATGGCCAAGTCACAGCCGCCCAGGGACAGTCCCTGGTACCACGTTCTGGTGCATAACGCTCGTCACCAGACCTACGTTGCGGAACGCAACCTCGATGCCGACGAGACCGGCGAGCCTATTCGTCATCCGGCTGTAGACGCCGTATTCAGTGGGTTCGACGGACACTGCTACAAGCACCGTTCGCGTGCCAATTGATTAAGCTTCATCCAGCCAGCATCCCTTTGAACCAGAACATCGGCCAACTGCTGACCCGCCGGGCCTTCCGCGATCCCGGACTCGAGGCCGTCTATGACGCGGGCAGTGGAAAAAGGCTCTCCTATTCTGAACTGAACGCCAGTTCCAACCGTACCGCCAATACCTTTCGTGATCTGGGCCTTGTCAACGGCGACGAGATTCTCCGCAATCCGAGTGGCAAGATTCTGAAACGAGCGCTGCGCGAACAGTACCCCTATAACGCGCCAGAATAAGATTCAGAAAACCTGGGCAAGCTCAACTTAATCACCACACAAAAAGGTCGACAGGCAACCAGGAGGATCAGCCGTGGGTATTCGCTTTACCATAAGCGACACCGAGTCGGCTGAGGTCAGCCAGCGACAAGTTGAACTGGTGGGCCACGGCCAGCGCATCGTCCAGGTTGGCGAGCGCGTCTTCGGGCCGGTGGGCGTCGGAGTTACAGACGACACTAATGTCGTAATCGCCTGCGAGTTCCCAGAACGGTAACCAGGGATACTGGGGACGAGATCCTGACGATGTCCTGGCGGCAGGTTTACGGAATCCGCTGCCGTTCACTTCCAGTGGCACAGCGCTGGATTCGGCTGCCGCCAGAATATCCTGCGAACAGGCCGTAAGGTCCTCGGTCCAGAACTCGTTCGAACAGCCGAAGATATCCGGGTGGGCAATGAACGCGTAGAGCCCGCTCTCCATCATGGTACACAGGTGGTCGCTGTACGCACGCAACCGGTCGGGTCTGTCCAGTCCTTCATAAGAGTTCATCCACGTCCCGCCGAACGGCGTGTAGTGAGCCGCCCCGACGAGGTAATCGAACTGACGGCGCCCCAGAATCTCTTCTTGGTAAAACCCCCGGTACTCCGGAAAATCCTCGCACTCGAGTGCAAGCATGACGTGCAACTTCGGAAATGCGGCCTGTGCATCACGTACAGCCTGTTGATACCCGTCGAGCTCGCTCATCTCCATACGCACACTGTGGTGACGGCCATCCGGCATCGGTGCATGATCCGAGACGCCATAGACCAACGCACCGGCCTGATCGGCACAGCGGACATAATCGATTGCATCACCGGTCGCATGCTTGCATCGATAGGTGTGGGAGTGCAGGTTACACTGAAGTACGCTGGTATCGATCAAGGTTGGTCTCACAATTGGCCAGGCCGCTAGTTTGCCCGACTTTGATTTGAAATAGGTGACAAGCCGCGAACTGATCCTGTGAAAACCGGTTCCGGGCCAGCCCTGCAATGGTTGAGCCGGATGCCCGAGCCACCGGCAACAGACTCCAGAGTGTGATTTTCCGTCGATGCCCACAACCGAGATCCACTGCCCGACGTATTTTCTGTTTTCTGCCATAAAATACCACCTGACCACCGGCAGGGATAAGGGACTGAGTACTGATGAACATCGAAGATTTCTTTAACGAGAAGAACGTTGTCGATCTGAGTTTCTTCAATTTCCGCAACGCGATCACCGCTTGCTACTACGCGAACCGGGAGCTTGAGATCCTCAAGGTCAACGACAACTTTCGCAAATTCTTTCCGATTCTTGGCAATGTGACCAATGTCTACTTCCCCGACGTTCTGGAACAACTCGGCATAGCGGGCAGGCAGATCGACGACTTCGTCAAGGGTATCGACAAGAACGGCTCCGTACTGATTCCCCAGGTCCATATCCAGATCGACGATGAAGACCGGGTCTACTCACTGTTATCGACCCGAACCAAAGACCCGGCGTTTTCCTATCTCAACGGTGTGCAAGGCCAGTTTGTCGACCGCACGCAGGAGTGGAACCTGAGACGGGAGCGGGAAGAACTACTTGAACAGAAGATCCGTGATCAGGAACTCATAGCCGAGAAGACTCTGCAGCTCGAAAGCCTTGCCAAACGGCTTGCGAAATATCTGTCACCGCAGATCTATCAGAACATTTTTTCCGGCGATCAGGAACTGCAGGACACTTACGTGCGAAAGAACCTGACCATTTTTTTCTCGGACATCGTCCAGTTTACCGATCTCAGCGACACCCTCGAGCCCGAGAAACTCGCCATGGTCATGAATTCTTACTTGTCGGAAATGACGACGGTCGCACTTGACTGTGGCGGCACCATAGACAAATTCATCGGCGACGCCATAGTGGTCTTCTTTGGCGACCCCGACTCCCAGGGGGACAAAAATGACGCCCTGGCCTGTATCGAGATGGCCCTGCAGATGCAGCAAAGGGTTGATGAACTCCAGGACCACTGGAAAAGACAGGGTGTCAGCAACGGAATCAGGGTGCGAACAGGCATCACTACCGGTTACTGCACTGTGGGGAACTTCGGCTCGAATCAGAGAATGGACTACACGGTTCTGGGCAAGCCCGTCAACCTGGCCGCCCGCCTTCAGTCCATTTCAGAGCCCGGTCAGATCCTGATTGCGGAAAGCACTCAAGCTCTTGTTGGCGACCAGATCAAGTGCACACTGTTCGATGAGATACAACCTAAGGGTTTTGCCCGACCTTTCAATGTCTACACAGTCGAAGGATTTATCTCTGCATCGAAACGCCGGGATCTCAAACAACTCAACCACGCGCGCCAACACGTGGAAGTCAACATCCTCGACAGCTCCGACATTCCGGCCGCGATTCAAGAACTCAAGCAGATCGAAGAAGAAATCGCGGCTCGTCTGGGCGAAGCCGCCTCGGTTGAGTAACAGATCGTTCTAGACTTTCAGTCGGCATACCGCTTAAACGACCCTCGCAGGGGTTGGTTTATAATGACAGACCACGCACGGCTGACGTGTTGCTCGTTGGTTCTGGTCGTGACTGGAACCCCTTGCCACCTTGGCATCGACAAGACCAACCCCGTTTACAGTCTCTAATTGCCAGTCGCTTATGGCCGATCCAGATCCCAATATCGTCCTCTACAACAGCCTGAGTGGGCAAAAAGAGGCGTTTGAAACACTGCAACCGGATAAGGTGGGGATGTACGTGTGTGGGCCAACCGTCTACGACCTCGCCCACATCGGTAACGCCCGGCCTGCAGTCATCTTTGACATGCTGGCGCGTCTTCTTCACCTGATCTACTCAGAAGTCACTTACGTCAGAAACATTACCGATGTAGACGACAAAATCAACGCCGCTTCAATGGAGAGCGGCGAGCCCATCGGCGTGATCACAAAGCGATTCATTGCCGCCTACCACGATGACATGCGGGCTCTCGGGGTCTCTGAGCCGGACATCGAGCCCCGGGTCACGGAACACATCCCCCAGATCGTTGCCTTGATCGGCAATCTGATCGACAGGGGCAACGCCTACGAGGCGGAAGGCCACGTGCTCTTTGATGTGCACTCGTACCCGGCCTACGGCCATCTTTCCGGGCGCAGCACCGAGGACATGATCGCCGGTGCCCGGGTCGAGATCGCACCTTACAAGCGCGACCCCATGGATTTCGTACTCTGGAAACCCTCTACGCCCGAGATGCCCGGCTGGGAAAGTCCCTGGGGACGGGGTCGGCCCGGCTGGCACATCGAGTGCTCGGCGATGAGCGCGTGCCACCTGGGCACGACCCTCGATATACACGGCGGCGGCCGTGATCTGATCTTCCCGCACCACGAAAACGAGATCGCGCAGAGTACCTGCGCTCACGACGGTGCCCTTTATTGCCGCACCTGGGTACACAACGGCTTCGTCACCGTAGAAGGACAGAAAATGTCCAAGTCCCTGGGTAACGTGTTGCTGGTGCGCGATCTGCTCGGCCAGGCACCGCCGGAAGCGATTCGACTTGCCCTGCTCTCGGCCCATTACCGGGCACCTCTTGACTGGACTTCGAAGCGCCTGCAGGAGGCCCGGCGCACAATGGCCAAGTGGTACCAGGCACTCGCCGACAGCGAAGCCCCCTTGGAGGGGAAAGACCAGAAACCAGATTCGCTGGTAACAGCCGCACTGTGTGATGATCTCAATACTGCAAAGGCTTTTGCAAGAATTCACCAGTTGGTCAGAGATTTGAGCAAAGAACCGGTGCCGGAAAATCAGCGACGGTTGTATGGGTCCATTGTCGCATCTGCTGGACTGATGGGCCTTCTGCAGCAGGATCCGAACCAGGTACTGCAAACACTCGCCGACGAGAAGAATCGCGCTGATGAAATCGATGTGGCATGGATCGAACAGTGCCTCAAGGATAGGCAGCAGGCCCGGCAACAGAAAGATTTTGCCCAGGCCGACATGATTCGGGACCAGTTATCAGCGGCCGGTATCCGGATCGAAGACGGTCCTGCCGGTACCTCATGGCACCGGCAGTGAGTCGCTGGGGTCCTCCTCGTTACCAGATTCCAGTTAAGCCGCTGCTGCGCTGAAAACCGCCATGACGCTGTCAGCCGTAGACCGCGATGCTTGGCTTGCCCGCTGGCGTGACGGCCGGACCCGATTTCATCTCGAGCAGGTCAACCCGACGCTGTTGCGTTACGTCGATCGCCTCCTTCCAGGTGGGCGGGGCCGGGTACTGGTGCCGCTGTGTGGCAAAAGCCTGGACCTCGGTTGGCTGGTCGAGCAAGGTCATGACGTGGTTGGCGTGGAACTGTCGGAACAGGCAGTTTCGGACCTGTTTGTTGATCTGGGCCAGCATCCGGTCATCTCTACCAAAGGTGCCTGTGAGGCCTGGCGGAGCGAGTCTCTGGAGATTCTCGTCGGTGACATTTTCGAACTCGATCCCTCTCTGATTGGACCATTCGACGGGGTCTGGGACCGGGCCGCTCTGGTTGCGCTGAACAAAACCGACCGGGCCCGGTACGTGCCTTGGATTCTCCATCTGCTCAAGTCTGGAGGGCGGGGTCTTCTGAGCACTCTGAGCTACGATCAAACGCAGATGAAAGGACCACCCTTCAGCGTGACCGCCGATGAGGTCGACTCGCTTTACCACGCCGCCTGGACTCTGGAACAACTCGAACGAGTGGACGTCGCCCAGCGCAGCCCCTTGTTCATCGAAGCTGGAATTGACCAGGCCTATGAGGAAACCTGGCTCATTGGCCAGTGAACACCGGGTAATGGAACAACAAGGATTCGCTCTAGACCCATGGTAGACCGGCTGAAACTGGACCCGGCCCGAATCGCCCGACTGAAGGATCCCAAACGACTGGAAACCGTCGACCCGGAGCGGATCTGGCAGGTTGTGCCAACCTGTCCGACGGGTGTGATCGCCGACATCGGCACCGGCGCAGGATACCTTGCCCTACCCTTCGCAGCCCGCTTGCCTGGCGCAACCATCCATGCCTGTGATGTGCTCGCCGGCATGCTTGATCTGGTCCATGAATCTGCTCAGGCCCAGTCCCTGGACAACCTGGAGTGTGTTCTCATGGCTGAAACAGACACTGGGCTGCCGGACTGCAGCGTCGACCTGGTCACCATGGTACAGGTCCACCATGAACTCGATGATCCCGAAGCTGTACTTGGCGAATGCCGACGTATTCTCAAGTCGCGTGGACACCTTGCGATTGTCGACTGGAAACATCCAGACGAAGGCGGGCCTGGAGGAGCTACCGGGCGTCGCGTCGCAGCCATTGACATTCATACCCAGCTTCAGAGAACCGGTTTTACAGACGTTCGGTCACATCCCACCTATCCCCTGCACAACCTGATCACTGCCCGGCCTGAGACAAATCAAACGAGCTGAAAAGGATCTGGCGAACTGTTGAAACACCCAACCCGGTCGAGTCAGGCCATATAGCGTCTTCGTTTGCGAGTGCCACGGGCGACCTCGAGCTTCTCTCTGACCCCCCGCTGCTGAGCCAGTTCCCGGATCCACAACCTGCCGAATCGGGTTTCGATGCACATTGCCGCCTGATAATATCTTGACCGGGCCTAACGTATCGTCATGAATCGTGAAAATTCACCCACGCTGCTGGCGATCAGACAAGGAGGACTGAATGAAGCCCAAGAGATGGTTAGATCCTGCCAACAAGCTGTTTCCCCACCAGGTCGGATTTACCTCACCACCGCATGATTTCGACGCCGCACCGACCGACTTTCTGCGCATTGCACCGGATACTGTTGGCGTACACGGGCGCATGCTTCATGTGCCTGGCTATTCCCACGAACTGAAGCAACGCGCTGACAACTTCCAACTGTTGGAGGAGTTCGCCTATTGCATGTCGAACAACGGCGCGGATGTTCTGGGCCAGGTGGGCACAAACTGGGTCCACTGCAACGGAACGACACCCGATGACATCGCCGCGTTCTGTGACCGGCTGAGTGATACTTATGAAACGCCCTTTCACATGGCCGGCATGTGCCTGGTCGAGGGGTTGCGCGAACTGAACGCCGAGAAGATCGTCCTGAACTCGGTTTATTACTGGCCCGACTGGCGGGATGGGATCGCCCGGTTCCTGAAACAAGCTGGTTTCGACCTGCTGTACGCCGGTAACTTTGTCGACCTCGGACTGTACGAAACCCAACAAGAAGTCAACGATCAGGCCTGGATCTTCCCCGGTGAGGTCGCTGAGACATCGATGCTGCGGGTCGCCGAACGGGCGCCTCAAGCAGACGCCATCGTGGTCAACGGCATGCCCAATTTCAGACGCAGCGACGGTCTGCCGCAGCGTATCGTCTCACTTCAGGCTGGGCTTGAAGGCCTGACCGGCAAACCAATCGTGTCGTCGGACAGTGCGCTTTACTGGCGAATATTCAAGACCCTGGGCCTGATACCCACCCGGGCACACGGCCGCTTGCTCTCACTGCTCTCATGACCGATTTCCCTGGTAACCAGGTGCATAGCGCCCTTCAAGCCAGAGAGCTTTGCCCAGACCTTTTTGCCGGACCGGAACATCTGCTGTTTGAACTAGAGGCCATCAAGTGATCCTGTTCACAGTTTGGCCCGAGACTGATTGAATAAGGCGCCGCCCACATGCAGATCGAGCGTGTCGAGATCCGGGTCGTCGGGCCCGAAACCTGCCACTACACGTGGTCCGATGATCTGCCGGCGCAACACCAGAGCAACACGCTGATCCGGATCTTCACCGATGCCGGAATCGAGGGTGTGGCTGGTGTTTGGAACGCGACATCTTACGACTACGACCGGTACACAGCCGAATCCCTGCGCCATCTGATTCCGATCCTGATCGGTCGGGATCCACTTGATCGGGACGCTATTCTTCACGACCTTCGCCCCCGGGTCTTTCCGCAACCCCCTGGCGCACTGGCCTTGATCGACATCGCCCTGTGGGACATCGCCGGCAAGCTGGCAGGAAAACCGATCTGCGAACTGCTCGGCGGTCGGCTCGATCGGATCCCGGCCTATGCCAGCACACCCATGTTTGAGGACATCGACGCCTATATGTCCGTGATCGAAGATCTGGTACGACAGGGATTTCAGGCAGTCAAGTTTCATACCTGGTGCGTACCGGCGCGGGACCTTGAACTCGCGCGGGAAGCCCGTCGCTGCTATCCAAACCTTGCCCTGATGCTCGATGCCGAGAACAACTACGATCACGCCAGCGCTCTCGAAGTGGCGAAAGCCCTCGCAGAACTCGGGTTTACCTGGCTGGAAGCGCCACTGCCAGACCGGGATCTGGCCGGCTACCGAAATCTGGTCAAGCAGGTGGACATTCCAGTGATCCCATCGGGCAACTGGGTTCAGGATCTTTCTTTGTTCCAGGAGGCCATACAAATGGGAGCATGGAATACGACGCGCACCGATGCCACCATCCTGGGTGGTATCACACCGGCTCGTGAGGCCGTTTCAATATCAGAAGCGGCTGGGATGCGCTGTGAGCTCATGTCCTGGGGCTATACCCTACCCTCGGCAGCCAACCTGCAGCTGATGCTCGGCTGTGGAAACTGCAGCTACTACGAACAACCGCTGCCATTCGAGACTTTTGAGTACGGAATGCAGGGGGTGATCCGGACACAACCTGACGGGCACGTGTATGCACCGACTGAGCCCGGGCTGGGTTTTGGCGTCGACTGGCCAGCGATGGAAGCGGCCACGGTGCACCAGCTGGTCTGCGACCGCGACTCGCTTCGATAGAATCGGCTGACCTGCGCCCGGCTGGCTGACGCGACCATAGTGCCTATCTGGCCCGGATTGAGAACTCCAGCAGGGTGATATAGCGCACCGCATTGACGATCGTCTGTTCGCTTTGCCAGGCTGCCCGGGCAGCCTGCAGTTCCGCGGTGATCGGCTCAACCTTGGCCTTCGCGTCCCCGGGATGCTTTGGCGGTTCCAGTAATGCTCGAACCTGTTTCCAGAATTTGGCCATAGTACCTTTCCTAATCCACTGCTCAGGGTAGTCTAAACTCGCTGAGGCATCGAAAGACAACAAGATCGGATCCTCTGACAACAGTTTCACAAACTGGCTTCACGTGTACAAGTACAACGCGGTAGACTTTTCTTTGAAAAGGAGAACACCGATGATCAGCGTGACCATAGAGTTTTTCATCAGATCTGGCTGCGAGAACGACTACGAGTCCCTTGCCGAAAAGATCTACCCGGACGTTCACACCATTGATGGTTTCATCTCGGTGGAGGGCTTTGAAAGCCGCTCTGACCCGGGTAAACGGTTGTCATTGTCATTCTGGCGGGACGAGGACGCCGTGCGGGCCTGGCGACACCATCCCGAACATGTCCGCGTTATGAAGCAGGCAAAGGAAGAGATCTTTTCCTCCTATCGCATCACAGTGGCCTCTACTGTTCGTGATTATGCCTTCCAGAGAAATGCGTAGCTGGACAGCCACATGATCCTAAACAGCGCACTCACCTTCCGGGACTGGCTGATAGTCACCGGCACGCTGACGACGATGCAATTCTCCTCATGATCTAATCTTTCTGAGCCTGTAAGTTATTTTCTGATTCAACCAAATTGCGGGTGGTTCATCAAAACAATTCACCTAACGCTGTGGCTTGTAATCTTGCGGCCGCATTGCGTTTCTATATCTTAAAATACCCGCCTTTCGATTCGGCAGCGTTGGTCCAGCTCCAGGTGAAGGTACCGTGTCTGCCGGATAACAAGCGAGTTTCTGCGTATCTGGACTGAGTGGCGCACGAAAGTTTAGCTGTCTCTCATTCGTCCGTCGCGCCGATCGATAATACCCTGACTCGTCATAATCCAGATCCCACCACCATTTCTTGACTCGGTTGATGCGACCATTGCCTACCGTGTCGTCAAGGCTGGCAATCCACCTACGGGTAAATGGCAAATGCCTGGCTGCCCAAAGGAAAGGGCGTTCGGATAGCACTCCCTCAAGGTTATAGGGACATGTTTTCATGCACCGGCCGCACACGGACCCGGCAGCGTTTGTAATGCGGTAGCGTGCACATTTCTCGACGTCTGGTTTCCACATCTCGTAACCGTTGAACATGATCTTGTCACCAAATGGGATTGCTGAAACCGGGCACTCTCTGGCGCATTTTTGGCACTTGCTGCAGAAATCCTGTAATCCGAAATCGATGGGCCGATCCGGTTCCAATGGCATGTTCGTGGTAATCACGCCAGACTTGAATCGGGGGCCGACAAAAGGATTCAACACCAGCTCCCCAATTCGCGACATCTCACCGAGACCTGATAGCAAGATCAGCGGAATGTGTAGGACGTCTTGATCAATGACACTGTGTCCCCGGGCCGTATGACCAAGACGGCGAAGATGCTCGCCGACGATATTGCTGATTAATTGGGCACGCATATACGCCCGCATACTTTGAGCCCCGCTGATCCAGTCATCACCGCTGGCCCCCTCCATAGTTTCGTAACCCTGATCGATAAGTATCGAGATAGCATACTTGTGATAGGGCACGATCTCGGAGCCGTCGAGATCATGGGAGTACCAGGCATATTTGGGGATCTCGCAGATTCCCACCATGTCCGCACCTAGATAATAGAGTGCAGCTTTGACCGCGGCGCTGTTTTTCACCGGATCTTCGTAGCCCGGGACTACTTTGGCAGCAGTCTCACCGTGCTGTAATGGCACCCCGTGACCAAGCACTGGTAACAAGGCATGTCCGAACGGTGATTTGGTAATATAGCGCTCGTTCGTGACTGCCTTTTGCGTTTTGTCACCCAGGTCTCCAGTCTCGGCCCGGGTGAACATGTCGTGACGTTTCGGAATGCGGGGGATGTTGGGTGCATCGATTAGTGTGGTCGGATGAGAGACGGTCTTGATCTTCTCCATCGGGTAGAGTCCAAGATGGAATGATCGTTTCTCGAATGGCCGGCCCTGAAAGCCAGGGCGTGTGCCACCCCAACCAATCCAGTTTGCCAGAGTTCTCCTCTTCAAAGCACCCGATGCAAGGCATCGATCCGCGGCAATCTTCAGATCGGTCGTAACCACCGCAACCCCGTAGCTCGGACCGAGAAATGCGGCGGTAACCGCACCACTTGCCGGATCGACTTCCCCGAGTCCTGCCGCCACAATCATTGCATTGAGATTCAGATCGGATGCTGTCACAGTATGCATTCGCCCGACGTACCCCAAAAAGCCTAGGTAGTGAGTGATTACCGCAGCAATTTCAGCCACTCGTACTGCCGCCCGCTCTGGCTGTGTTCCAGATAGCCAGTGTCCACCAGGTTCATCCGGGCCTGATTCTCTGACGAATTCAAAAAGGATAACTACTGCATAGTCATTCGCTACTGCGCCTGCTTCACGAATGCGAGCTTCAGTCGGTATTCGACATGTACCTACCAGGCTCGCATCTAGGTAGTAACAAGCGGATTTAAGATGCTGAGCGCGAGCAATAGGGTCGTCCGGAATTGATGCCTTGGCAAAGGGTTCATCACCCTCACGTAGCAAATCGAGATGCTCAATGCTTGTCAAGATTGACGGCGACAAAGATTCTGCTTTCGTAGTGTTGCCAAGCCCAGTGCCTGACAATGGTGCTATTCGGCCTAAATCTGGCGTATTGTTCGTGCGCGCCAATCTTTCCAAGGGAAACGACCCGAGGTGAACTGGTCTATTTTTATTTGAGAAGATGCGCACGTGTCAGTGACTATTATAATAAGGCTGAGAAATTCTGAAGTGCAAAGGAAACTCTTGCGGTATCTGACCGCATCTCCAAGAGTTGCAGCTTTACTGGATTGACTTCTACTGAGGACACTAAAAATACTTTATGAACAGTTCAATGGGACCTTTTGGATTCAATGGGACCTTTGATTTTCTAAAAGACTCCCTAAGTCTTTGATTTATTGGTGGGCCGTGCAGGGATCGAACCTGCGACCACCTGATTAAAAGTCAGATGCACAAAAGTACGGTTCAGACTACTATTACAGCGTAATCGTAATTCAGTTTTCCAATTGAATTACCCAGAACTTGCTTGAATTGCCCTGAATTAACCAGAACTATTATTTTGAATCGGACAGCAACGGCATCACTTTAGTTACGTGTGCTGTTAGTTGTTGTTCATCTGCTCAACGATCCAATTCTTGTAGACCAACTGGACGCTTTGTCGTGGTAACACAGCGTCGGCAACGCGCTTTACGTTGGGAAATTCGTCCACTGACGGATGCCCCCGCGATGCCTTCAACCACGTGGTCAGCATGAAAAGGTAAATGTCGACGGCACTAAATCGCTCACCCAGCACCCATTTGTTGTCACCGATCTGATCGTCGATTACTTTCCACGTTTCCCGCAACCGCCGATTACCGCGCCGTTGAGCACTTTGCTCGTCAGCCGGGGTGTCGGCAAAGCGATCGGGATAGTAGTTGAGCTGAAAGGCGTTCTGGACCGAGTTGGAGAAATACACTAACGTCTGCAGATACAGGCCCCGTTCCTCATGGTCAACGGTGGGTGCCAGTTCTGCTTCCGGGTGACGATCGCATAAAAACACGGTAATTGCGGCGCACTCATACATGGCCTTCTCGCCCCATATTAGAACCGGGACCCAGCCGTTGGGGTTCAGTGCCAGTTGTTCCGGCGGGCGGGGTTCGTCCATAGCGATCGTTGATTGGATCAGTTCGTAGGGTTCGCCGATTTCTTCCAGAATCACCCGGGTTCCCATTGCCGCACTCCCCAGTGCATAAAATAGTTTGTACGCCATCAATTTCTCCTTTTGCTTTCAGGGCAACGTAACCAAGCGGTCGCTCTTAGCAGGTTACGTCCTGTCGAAAAAATACCAATTTCATATAGAATTTATAGCATCTTTCTTTCTTGGACAAAACGAATGACTAATCCAGTTTGTGCCATTGTAGGAGCGGGTGAGGGCTTGGGAGCTGCTTTAGCTGCTAGATTCGCACGTGGTGGATTCGATATAGCATTGATTTCTCGTTCTGCGTTTCAAAGAGAGGCCTCTGCCAAAGCAGCCATAAAAGCCAATTCGGCCTGCCATACACAAATCTTTGAGGCAGACGCGACTTACCCTGAAAGTATTGAAAAAACCGTTGGTGACATTCAAGAACAAATGGGTGAAATAGAAGTTCTTATTTACAATGCCCGTGGGAACTTTAAGTCACCCGCGCCAATAGACATCAGTTATAGAGAGCTTGAAGGTATATTTCGACTAGAGGTTGTTGGTGCTTTTGCTTCTGCGAAATCAGTTCTGCCATCGATGCTTGCCAAAAGTCGAGGTAGCATAATGTTCTCAAGTGCCACTGCTGCCTATCGAGGCTCAGCGACTAATGCACTTTATGCAATCGGAAAATTTGGTTTACGTGCACTATCCCAAAGTTTGGCTAAAGCCTACTCAAAAGATGGAGTACACATCGTTCATATGCGACTAGATTGCGATCTCGATGTCCCGATCATGCGTGAAATATATGGGAAATCGTTTGATGCCAACGAGATGGCTAAACCTACTGACGTAGCTGAGACCTATTGGTGGGCTCATCATCAACCGAAGGGCGCCTGGTCCAATGAGATCGAACTCCGACCCTATACGGAGAAATGGTCCTACTAGGCTAGAGGCCCGTGAAACTGAATCAAACAGAATGTATGCCTACTCAGTAGTTCCTTACGCTACTGTTGCGACTTGCGTTTGCTTGAATTTTTTTGTCGCTCAGAACTGAGCCAGATACCGGAGTGTGGAGACATTATCTCTCTAACACTTTTATACGATTAACCTCTAGTGGGTTTTGATCTTTGCGTTGAAGCGTCGAGTCAGTGGACTAAACGGCTTGTGTACACTTCTCTCACTGATAAGATTCGATGCCAACCCAGTGTTGTCTGCACAAATTGCCGATTCGATGAGAGTCTGCGTCAGTATGTCGCGCTGTGCGTGACTGCCACCAAAACGATGGGCGATGGTTCGAATCGGCAGTAACAATTCTACTGCATCCTTATAACGTTCTTCTGCAAAAGCCAGAAAAGCGGAACAGGCTGGAATACCGACTTCGCGAGCCATCCGGGAGGCTGATTCCAAATTGGTTTCGGCTGCTGCCTCGACCGCAGTAAGCACCGTGCGAGCTTCCGCTGTCCGACCAGCGCCTAGAAATGAAATCACGGCATGTAGGTCGTTGAACGCGTAGTAGCCGTTTTCCACAGGTGCCTTTCGCGCCCACATGTCGGCGATTCGGTTCCAGCGTTCACCCACATCCACTCCTTGCAAGTGCAGTCGCCACAACAGCGCGGTGGCATCCAGCATCCGCACCGTAATATCTGAATCCTCCGGAATGACCTTCTCATCGTACAGTCTGACCGCACTGGGAAAATCCTCATGCTCTATATGGAACAACGCCAGATGCCACCAGTTGTGGGAAGCGAACCCATTGTCCGGCGCCCAGTCCTGCTCGCGGGATAACATAAGATCTTTTCCTTCCTCATAGCGACCCTGCATCTCCATGACATGGGCCAATGCATGGACGCTCCACCCGTCTCGGGGTTCGATTTCTAGTGCTTTGTTGGCGATTTCCTCGGCCTTATCGTACTGGTTGCATTCTTCGAAGCCGAAAGCCTGCATGCCCAAGATGTAGGAGTAACCCAGTACGCTCTCGTGCCAGTGTTGGATCACCCGACCCACACGATCCCGCAAGTTGACGGCGTCGCCTCGAAAAAAATCCATCAGGTATGCGCACTGGATTGCCATCGCGTCTCTCGGATACCTTGCCAGAACCCGATCCCAGGCAACACAGGCCCGGTCCCAACGACCTTCCAGGCAGTCTCTGGCAGCAACAATCAGCTCTTTTTCTCGATCATTTGACTTGTGCGAGAGGGACTCAGCGCTCTCAATACTGTGCCTGATTGCCGGGATGTATTGACGCTCAGTCATCATTAACATAGCGCTGGCGTTGAATACGTGGCCCATAACAAACTCAGGATCGTTCTTAACCGTCGCAGCAAGGGTTTCGGTCGGGTCACCGAAATTACTCTGAAACTGATACAAAGCCCGTTCATAGTCTTCCAACGAACTGGGTTTACATTCAGAAACAACCACGCCTCGTGCGTCGGTCTGGGGCGATAGGTTGTGTGTCATTAGATTTGTCTCATTCCGAACGAATAGATCACAAAATAATATCAATTATTCACCCATCAGTCGTGGGTGGTCAGTGTGAATATGAGTTGGAGCTTTACTGGATTGACTTCTACCTTAACAGACATTATTTGTTTGGCAGTAATGGTAAGCCATAAGAACGTGAGGCTGTCCCTGAAAGGCGCCATGTGACGGCACGAACTCTGAAACTATTTGGAATCCGGCTTTCT
>Ga0207984_1000017_pt1 | contig 92060 bp, 76 predicted proteins | sample ETNtaG_30_FD_185760 | JGI IMG/M metagenome (GOLD analysis project Ga0207984, IMG submission 185760) | Marine microbial and viral communities from oxygen minimum zone, Eastern Pacific Ocean - ETNP201306PF43B (SPAdes) (version 2) | ecosystem: Environmental > Aquatic > Marine > Oceanic ...
CCAACAACACCGGCACTACCAGCATCCAGCATCCAGCATCCAGTATCCCTTCCACACCCGCAGCCCCAACAACACCGGCACTACCAGCATCCCTTCCACATCCGCTGTCCCAACAACACCGGCACTACCAGCATCCAGCATCCAGCATCCAGTATCCCTTCCACACCCGCAGCCCCAACAACACCGACCCTCCAAGCCCACACTTACTCATTACTCATTACGTCTCCCAATAAAAAAGCCAGCGACATGCGCTGGCTTTTTTATTCAAGGTGTTAATCTTACTCAGTTGAGGCAGATCTTTTCGATGACGCTGTCGGGCGGCTGTTCTTCATCAGGGTGCACGTCAAAGAAGTAAAGCTTCGTCGGGAAACCGGAATCGATGAGGTCGACCTGGCGAAGGATGTTTTCCTGCGGGTTGAAAATGATGGGCGCACGCAGGTTCACATATGAATGCAGGATGACCTGCGGGATAGTGGCGACGATGTAGATGTCTGCCTCTCCGGCGGTTTCCACGCCTACCTCGACGAGGTCTTCGTAAGGCATCTCGATTTCGTATTCGAAGATGAGATCTTCGGAGGCCAGGATCGGCAGCGCCACCCACGGGTGCTCGACGGCCTGCAGCCAGCGGAACGGCTTGGTTGAAGGCTCATCAACAAGAGCAAAATACTTCAGGCCCTCCATCCCTATAAGATCGCCGCTGACAGACAGAATTTTATCTTCATCAATTTCAATGCGACCGAATCGAGAGGTTCTCCGGCTTCTTTGCGCGCCCTCGGGCCTGTTGCCGCCAGCTTATCTGGCGTGGTCTCCCGGCGTAAAAAAGAGGGGCGCTCCGCTCAAGCCAGTCTCCGGGTTAGGCTCGGGCGGATGCGCCCACCCCTGTTCAGTTTCCTGCGATTTCCGGCGTTTCAGACTTAAAGTAAAACTTAAGCGAAAGTCTGAAGAAAAAACCTGCACCGGAAATCAGAGAAGCCTTGGAGCAGCCTATTTCAAAGCCATTAAAGCCTTGAATATTGGCATCTTAGATCAATTCTCCAGGCATCTCCAAGGGCGCGTATTTTTATCTAAAGTTTTCAAAGAAACTTCGAGAATCTGAGCGGGTAACTGGGAGACTGGAAGGTCGAGAGATGAGGGTAACTGGGATGCCACCATTGCTCACCTGCCCAGTTACCCGCCGCTTTTTAAGCAGCGAATAACTAAGCAGCTTTAACAATGAAAACTGGGAGCAACGTAACCCGTTGCACCCAAAAAAGAAGCCACAGTACTTCTGTCTATTTGGCCTTTTTCGCTTGGGCAAAGCGTCTGGCCGCTCCCCTATTCCCCGGGGAGGAGGATTTCCGTTGACGTTTGGGCAAATCCGTCTTCGGAATGTGAGACAGAATCAACCGAGGTTTCCGCCTCTCCTGACGGAAGCCTTATTTTGAGAGGACGTGCCGTTTCGGGCCTTTAGGCACATTCGGTCTGGGCAAGACCATCCTCTCCAGCTCTCGTATACTGTGGCTATCAGAAGCCTCCGGATCGGATTTGGTAGTTACGCGGGGTAGCCGATTCGGAGGCTTTTCTTTTAAAACCTCTATCTAGTTAACACCGTTTGTTTCAATCCACGCCCCCGCAGGGGGAGACGTGCAAACCAAATTGTCTGAGACGCCGTATCTGGAACGCAAGCGGCAACTTGCGGTAACTGGGAATGTGCCGTAAGCGGGCAAACTTACAGGCGATCAAATCCGGGCCTCTTTTCAGGCCGAAACACGGCCTAACCGATTATCGGAGCGGCGCAGAAAACTTTAGCGTTTTCAGGATTTTTACGGTTGGCAGTTTTGCGATATCGGTGTGCGGATACTCGATGCTGGTTTGAGGTCTGAGCGGCTCAAGGCAGTAGGGATACTCGATACTCGATGCTGGTCATACGGCACTACCAGCATCCAGCATCCCTTAGCAGTCGGCGCCTATACAAAGTCGGCACTACAAGCATCCAGCATCCAGCTATCAGCCACGTCCCCTTTTTAGACATCTTACCTTTGGGGAAATGCCTCCCAGGCGGCCCCGATACCAGAACTGTCGGCTTCTTCCATGCTCTGTTTGAAAGCTCGACAAATTTGAGAACTTTCCGGACATACCAGGCCAGTTCTTGGCCTCATGTCGGAAAGGCACTGGTATTGCTGAGAGACGGACTGTTCCAGACCTCCAGCAACCGTGACAAAGAAAAATGAAGTTAGCTGATGAAATTTTCCTGAAGGTCGCTCAGGAAGAAAATCTGATGTCCCCCGATCAGGTCCGCCTCTGCCAACTTGTGAACAACATGGCCAGCGACGAAGAACTGTTGCTCGATGTCTGCCGCAAGCACGGATACCTTTCGCCCGATCAGGCAGAGCAGGCGCGCCGTATCGTGGATTTTGTCGAAACCAGCCGCGAAGACAAAGAAATCGGCAAAGAAGTCATCCGCCGCAAGCTGGTCAAAGAGCAGCAGGTCGCCGCGGCGCTGCGTGCCCAAAAGAAATTTTTTGAGACCGGAAAGCGCGCCCCGCGCCTGTTGAATCTTTTGCAGCACGAAGGGCTGGTAAACCCCAAGCAGGTGCTTTCCATTAACAGCAGCTATGAACAGGAAGCCACTATTTCCGGCGAGTTCGTCGTGGTCCGCGGCCGCAAGGGGGGCACTCAACGCCGCCGGCTCGAATCGCGCAGGCATCCCCGTTTTGAGCTGCCTGAAGAAACCAAAGTAAACATTCGTCAGAGCGGCGTCTTCTGGCTCACCAACCCGGGCTCATCCTGGAAAAAAACCACACTGGTCGACCTCAGCCAGAGCGGATTGCAGATTAAATCTTCCTTCCCGATTAAGGACGGCGCACGCTTCCGCATCGCCTTCCAGATTCCCGGCAACGGCCGCGCCATCCAGTGCAAAGCCATTGTCCGATGGGTAAACCACCAGACCGTGGAAAAGAAAACGACCTGGTATGCGGGCCTGCAGTTTATCGAGCTCGAGCGTGATTTTCAGACCCGGCTCAGGGCACTGCAGAATAAGCTGGTGGATGATAATCCGAATGGGTCGGGGATCTTTCGGCGGTAATGAGTAAGTGTCGGCTTGAGAGACCGGTGTTGTTTGGACGCCGGTTGGCACGGGATGGATACTGGATGCTCGATACTCGATACTCGATACTGGATGCTGGATGCTCGATACTGGTAGTACGGTTGAAGTATGAGCGGCCGTTTCATGGACGGTATGCAGTCGAATTCGGAATGAAAAGCCGATGTTGCTGTAGCGACGGATGCGGTGGTGTAGGCATTCAGAGAGCTACTACGAAAGCAATACTACCAGCATCGAGTATCCAGTATCCAGCATCCCTGCCAGCACCCGACGCTCATACGAAGGCGGCACTACCAGCATCGAGTATCCAGCATCCCGTGCCAACCGGCGTCCAAACAACACCGGTCTCTCAAGCGACACTTACTCATTACTCACTACTTCCACCTCCACTCCCGGCGAATACACCACACCTTGAATCCCCAGCGCACACGCGGCCTCCACTAAATCTGCGCGGTCATCGAAGTAGACGCACTTCTCCGGGGTGCAGCCTGCGGCCTCCAGGCAGTGCTCATAAAATTTGCGATCCGGCTTGCGGCATCCGACCTCGTGGGAGCAGATTTGCGCGTCGAAGTGGCGCAGAGTGTCGGCATACGTTTCTCGAAACCAATCGCAGTGCAGCTCGTTTGTGTTGCTGGCCAGAATGATTCGAAGGCCGCGCTTCTTGAGCTCCGGGATGGCCTGGATGACTTCGTGATTGGGATCGAAGATATTCGACCAGGCTTTGGCCGCGTGCTTGTGCGAGACCTCCAGGTGGAGCAACTCGTTTAATGCATCCAGAAACACATCGGTCGTAATGAGCCCTTGGTCGTATTGCTCTTCGAGGGAGAGGTGCTGATGGTTGATGGGGCTCGGCCGGATGAAGACGCGCTCGTATGCCTCTTCACCGCTCATCTCCTCCCATGAGAACCCGGCCAGGCGGCGACAGGCGCGCATGTGATCGAAGAAGGCGATGACGTTACCGAAATCGAAAAGAATGGCGGCAGGCATGGTATTGATGCTGGAAAGGCCTGTTGCTGCTGTCACGGATACTGGATGCTCGATGATGGTAGTACCGGTGTCGTTGTGATGGCGGCCTCAGATTTAATGATTCGAATAGAAGCGATAACAGGCTCCGCGCCCAAAAGCATCCTGCGATGCGGCAGCTTAAGCTGGCCAGCATCCAGTATCCAGTATCCCTGTAGCATCGACACTACCAGTATCCAGTATCCAGTATCCAGTATCCGACCTTCACAAAAAAAGGCCGCCAGATGAAACATCCGACGGCCTTTAAGAGAGAGGAGCGAGTTTGTTCAGCTTGTTCTACAAGAGGCTTCGAAATTTTTGTTCAGGCGGGTCATCTGAGTTTTAGTCAGATAGTTCCTGGCCACGAGGATTTGCGAGAGGCGGAGCTTGCGTCCGCCGCGATCCAGGATGCGTCCCTGCAGGCGGAGGCATTCCTGAACCTGGTCGAGGGTGGCGTAGCCGAGCGAGGCGATGTAGCGGCCGAAGACGCGGTCTTCGATGAGCTGCTCGAAAGTGCCGTTCTTCAGGCATTCAGGAATATTGTCCTGCGGCACGTCCGGCTGGTCCGAAGCAATCGTCTTTCGACTCGATTCAATCGTTTCGGGGATAGACAGTTGTTCTGCGGCGGTCATTGTTCGTTTCTTTTCAGAGAGGTTTCTGGAATGGTGCCTCTGAAAATTGCAAGCTGGGTGCCAAATGGCGACGTCTCTCTAACCCCTTTCTACGAAAGATTTAGACTGCTGAGGTATGCAATCTCGCCGGAGCGGAATTGTTGATAAAAGCGACGGGGGCGTAATAAGTAAGTAATAAGTAATGAGTAAGTGACGGCTTGAGCGACCGGTGTTGTTCGGAGTGCGGCCTCTATTTGGAGTGATGCTGGATACTGGATGCTGGATGCTGATAGTGCCGGTGTTCTTGAAAAGACGGTTGCAGATTGGAGTGATGCTGGATGCTTCGCTCGAGTATCCGTCGCACCGGGCTGACAGCAGAGACGGCACTACCAGCATCCAGTATCCCTGTAGCACCCGACGCTCATACAAAACCGGCATTGCCAGCTTACTCATTACTCATTACTCATTACGTATTACGCCACTTCGAACGCATCCCGTCCCACTGCGCGCAGGAATGGGCTGGCCGCGAGCTCATTCAGTTGGGTGCGCACCCGCTGCTCCATGTCGGTGAACATAATGCCCAGGCGATAGTGGCCGTTCTGGCGAGCTGCCCAGCGGACATAGCCTTGAGTCTCCAGCGGCTCAGAGAAGATAGGGACATGGATGGCCAAGCTTATGGGCTGTTCGGCGGACAATTCTTCCGGCGAAGTGGCCTGGACGCCGCTACGACTCAGGTTAATCACATTCCCGCTGATGGCCGGCGGTGGCGGCAATTGTTTGAAGTATTTGAAGCTCTGCGGTTTTGGCGACTCGGGGCGGACCGCAACCAGAGAATCCACCATCTGAAATCGCCGGTCTGTACGCACGATGCCCGGTACGCTCTCGGTTTTTCTCTTTTTTACGGCCTCCTCTTCGGGCACACGCGGCTCGCGGGCGCAGCCTTCCAGGGCGTAGCGTTCGAGCACTCGAAGAAGGGTCAGCAGATCTTCTTGCGCCAGAAGATCTCTGGCGACAAGCGAACCAAGCAGGCGCGGCACACGAGGCTTCCCTTTGCGGTATTGCTTCTCCTGATATTCAAAAAGCTCTTTGATCGAGCCCTCATCAATGAACCCGTAGCGGACGCCCACCCTGGCGATGAGTTTGTCTTCCTCACGGGCAAAGTAATAACGGCTGGCGATGGAGATCCGGTTGCGTTCGTCTTCGGTGAGCAGCCCACGCATCATGCCGACCTCGCCGAGCCACGAATCGCGGCCGCGCTCTTCGAGCACAGACAGATCGTCGATGCAGATATCGAGCTGGTCCTCGTTCAGATACCCGTATCGCCCGGCAATCTGTCCGTAGACCCGGTTGTAATCGCTGCGCTCAGGCTTGATGAGAAGCATTCAGAGAAGGTTTGTTTATCGAAGGGCTTCAGCCATCTAATATCAGCAGGAAGGAGATGATGGCGACGCGCCGTGAAGCAAACCTTTAGCCAGCTCTTTCCTTATTCTTAACCTGCTTCTGGGGAACGGGATAAAGGAAAGCCGCCGGAAAGTGAAAGGCTGTCGTGTCTAAAAAGCGGGCACCGAGGGCGGGTAATGAGTAAGCTGGTAGTACCGGTTTTGTTGGGGCTGCGGTTGGTATGGGATGCTGGATACTGGATGCTCGATGCTGGTTGTGCCGGTGTTGCTGTGGTGGCGGTTGTGAATTCAAAGCGTGCGAAAAGGAAAGCGGCAACAAGTTGCCGCACTCCAAAGGCCGCTTTCGAGCATCAAGTATCCAGCATCGATATCCCTACCATCTTGAAACGGCCGCTCATACTTCAACCGTAGTACCAGATCCAGCATCCAGTATCAGCATCCAAGCAAGACGGCCCACCCAGGCCCGTCTTACTCATTACTCATTACGTATTACGCCTACTTCTGCTCCACCGTAAACGCGGCGACTGGTTTCTGATTCACCTTGGCGATTGCCGACGCCTGCGCTGAAGAGCCCGGCAGGCCGGAGGTGTCTGAAACGGTAAGCGTGATCTTGAAGACGCCGGCTGTCTTGTAGACGTGGGTCGGCTTGATCTCTTCGCTGGTGTTCTTGTCCCCGAAATCCCAGAGGTATTTCAGGTTGTCGCCGTCCAGGTCTTTCGAGCCGGAGCCGTCAAAATTTACTTCCTGACCGACGCAGCAGATCTTGTTGGCGATGATCAGGGACGGGGTCGGCGGGGTATTCACCTGCATGGTCATGACGGACGTGGCCTGGCCGCAATCAAGGCCGCTGCCGTCGGCGACGGTGAGCTTGACGTTGAAGGCACCGCCCTTGGCATAGGTATGGGTCACTTTGGTGCCTTCAGCCTTGGTTTCGTCACCGAATTCCCAAACGTAGGTGAGCTTGCGGTTGGCGTCGTTCTTGGATGTATCGGCCTCGAACGTCACCGCCTGCGCCACCGCGGAGTGGCCGACCGGTTTGATGGTGGCGACGGGGGCTTCGATGATGGTAACCGTCTGGGTGGCGGTGTGGCGGCTGATGTTGGTGCCGCGACCGTCGTCGACGGTGAGCTTAACAGTGTAGGTGCCGGCCTTTTCGTAAAGGTGCGTCGGGGTGGCGCCGTTGCCTTCTTTGCCGTCCCCGAAATCCCAGAAATAGGCGAGGCCGTCGCCATCGAGATCCACCGAACGGGTACCGTCAAAACGTATCTCTTCATTGGCGCACCCGATGCGCGGGCCGCCGGCGATGGCTGTCGGCGCGCGGTTGAGGACTATCAGTGCCTCGTCGTCATCCGTATCGCCGGGCAGGCCGGAGTTATCATTGACCGTCAACTTGGCGGTGTAAGAGCCTCCCTTGGGGTAGGTGTGAGTCACGCGCATACCTTCGCCCTTTTCACCGTCCCCGAAATCCCATAAATACGAGAGCTTGTCGCCGTCGGCATCCGTCGAACCTGAGCCGTCCAGGGTGATCACGAACGGCTTGGTCGGTTCGGTCTCGCTGACGAACTGGTCTTTGCCCGCATCGGCGACCGGGGGCGTATTCACCCGCACGATCTTGGTGTCTGTATCGCTCGAACAGCGAGAATTTTTATCGTCGGTCACCGTGAGCTTGGCGGTGTAAGTGCCGCCCTTCTGGTAAGCGTGATCGGTGATTTCAGCCTTACCCTGGGTGCCGTCGCCATAATCCCAGGCGTGGGTCAGGATGTCGCCCGGGGTATCGCTGGACTTACTGCCGTCAAACTTGCCCGCCTGGCCAACGACCAACTGTTCGGTCACTTCGGCGACCGCTTTCGGACGGAGGTTGGCGACCACTGTCTTCTTGGCCTCGGCGATAGCGCAGTCCGCCTGCGAGCCGTCATTGACCACGAGAACGACTTCGCTCGGACTCGACCCCGAATCGATCCGTATCGAAAACAACACCGATTCGATGATGGCGATCACCGAGATCGACGAGGCATTCGGCCGCGTCCAGGATCAACTCATCCGCCTCGGCGGCATCCAGCGCGAGCTTACCGGCCTGGAGAACATCCTCTCCGGCAGCATCCCGCCCGAAGAGGCCATCCAATCCCTCTACGGGGACGCGGACATCGCGCAGGAACAGGTCGCCCTCACCAAACTGCAGCTCTTCAGCCAGTTGGCGACGGGGCAGGTGGCCACGTCGAATGCACGAAGTGGGCAGATCCTGAGCTTGCTGGGGTAGGAAGCGTAATAAGTCTGGGCGGCGGTTCGAACAGTGACGGATACTGGATGCTCGATGCTGGATGGTAGTACCGGCTTCGTATGAGCGTCGGATGCTACAGGGATACTGGATGCTCGATGCTGGATGGTAGTGCCGGCTTCGTATGAGCGTCGGACGCTACTGGGATACTGGATGCTCGATGCTGGATGCTGGTAGTGCCGTTGTTGCTGTGATGGCGGTTGTGAACCGACATCGTACTTTGGAGTGCGGCGACTTGTCGCCGCTTTCGTTTTCGTATGCCTCCATTCCCCAACCGTTGCCACAACAACACTGGTACCACCCAGCAGTTGAACGTTTGCTCTTGCTCCGCCGCTACAGACAACATCGGAACTACCAGAATCCAGTATCGAGCATCCGACTCGAGACCGCCGTTACGAACAACATCGGCACTACCAGCATCCCAGTATCCAGCATCCAGTATCCAGCATCCGTCTTGAGGCGGCCGCTCAGACCTCAAACCGTATGACCAGTATCCAGCATCCAGTATCGAGCATCCAACTCTGAATCGATTATCCTTCTGACCTTGAACCTTGAACCCTTGAACCTCTGAACTTTCTTTGACTTTGACATGGACTACAAGAAGTACGTCAAAGACAAAAAGACCCACCCGCTCTACGACGCGCCCCCGCCGGCGCCCGGCACTGAGCCGAAGGAGCGCAAGTATCTCGGCGTCAAGTTTGAGTGCTGCGGCACCTACACCCGCGCTTACAAAAACAAGGAAGGCACCGCCTACCTCGCCCGCTGCCCACGCTGCATGAAAAAGGTGGAGATCGGCATCAACGCGCAGGAAGGTGTGAGCGCGCGGTTTTTTACAGTGAGGAGCGGCTGATACTGGATGGCGTAATGAGTAATACGTAATAAGTAATGAGTAAGTGCTGCTGCCAGCTTGGACGGACATCCAAGAGTCCAACGGGGTTTGTCTCGAGTATCGCACTTACTCATTACTCATTACTCATTACGTTTTATGCAAACTCTCGTTACCGGCGGCGCTGGCTTTATCGGCTCGCATATCGTTCAAAGACTTTTGAATCAGGGACACCGCGTCCGGGTACTCGACAATCTTTCCGAAGGCACGCTCGCCAATCTTGAAGCGGTCTCCGGCGACATCGAATTTATCGAGGGCGACGTGCGTGACGAAGCGTCTGTGCGCCGTGCGGTCGAAGGCGTCGAGGGTATTTATCACCTTGCGGCCGAAGTTTCCGTGCCCAAGTCGATGGATGAGCCGATGCTGTTCGAGGACGTCAATGCCCGCGCCACACTGCTGCTGTATGAAGAGGCTGCGAAGGCCGGGGCCCGGCGGGTCGTGCTTTCGAGCACCTCGGCTATCTATGGCGACGCGGAATGCGAGCGCAATATCGAGACTCTGACACCGTCGCCGCTTTCGCCATACGCGCTGAGCAAACTGGCGGGCGAGCTCTATGGACGCATCTTCACTCGGTCCGGCAAGCTCGAGGTCGCCTGCCTGCGTTACTTTAATGTTTACGGCCCGCGGCAGTCGGTCACCTCCGCGTATGCGGCCGTCATCCCGATCTTCATCACACGAATCTTCGACAACAAACCGATCACTATTTTCGGCGACGGCGAACAGACCCGCGATTTCGTCTTCGCGGAAGACGTGGCCCGCGCTAACACCCTCGCTATGGAGGCCCCCGCCGCGGCCGGCGAAGTCTTCAATATCTCCGGCGACAACCGGATCTCGTTAAACGACCTGGTCAACGACCTTCGCCACCTCATGAGGGGGGGAGAAGGGTTTGAAGTGAATTACACCGAACCGCGTGCCGGCGATATCAAGCATTCCCGGGCAGATATCACGAAGGCGAAGGATGGCCTGGGGTTTATACCGAAAGTAACGTTTTCGGAAGGCCTGGGACGGACAATTCAGGCATTCAAGGGATAGGAAATGACGAAGGACGAAGGCTGGTAGTGCCGATTCTGTTGCGATGGCGGGTGGATGCGGGATGCAGGATACGAAGAACACCGCCATCTCAGCAGCAATGGACCAATTTCGGATTTCGTCATTCATTACGATTTCGACATCCTGTGTCCGCATTTACAAGGACGGCCCTTCCGGTCCACATTTATCCCAAAGTTTCATTGAATGCCTTAAGTTTTCTATGAGGTTTCGATAATACGGTTGTTCACGATTCGAAAGAGTTCGTGAACATGGACTTAGGCCTGCCAGCCCACCCAGTAAACCCAATGATGGGTTTGGGCAAAAGCTATGGAAAGTCAGGCAGGCGACAAACTCTTTGGATTTTTTCCTATTGGATTTTTCCAAAGAGACCCACAGCAGAGAGAGACGGATCTTCTCTGTTGAGCCGGTGCAACCGTATTTTCCTCGGCTGTTTGAGAGCACAGCCATTGGAGGCAGCCCATGCCCGTATCCTCACTTAAGGCAGTACCCTATAACGATGTTGGTATGCTCCAGGGTGGAGTCAGAGAGCATCGTACTATCCTGAACAATCTGCAGGCAGACGCCTTCCGCAGCGGCTCTCAAAGCCAGAATACAGGCCAGGCGGCCCGGTCCTTCAGCGGCTCTAACGTTACCAATACTCAGACTCAGACCGCCTCTCTCGCCCAGACGGCTACGGCCAACAATACCAAAACGGTCACTATCGGCGCGATCGAGGGGACGAACACACATTTCGCGAACTTCAATTTCAACTATCTGCAGCGCTATATCACCGGCGCTGATGCTACTGATTTCCTGGCACGGGGCGCGGCGAATCTCGCCCAGGATCAGGGCCTCAATCAGAGCGGCTTTGCCAAGCTTGAAGATTTCACCGGCAACGAAAGCACTGCGGCCAATTCTCTTACGCAGAATGCACAGGCCGACCAGCTCTTCGATGTCGATCTTTCGGCAAGTGTTTCCAACACCACCTTTGCAGACGAAGAAGGCAACGCGTTTAACCAGGCCCGCTTCCGTGAGATCGGGGCCAGCCTCCGCGACCAGGCTGCACAAGCCATCTTTACCACGGGCCAGCGCCAGGGCGGAGCAGATTCCGTACAGGTAGCCGTCGCCGATGGTGGAGATGTGGATAACACCGTCGTCCAGACCGCCACTGTCGACCAGCAGAATAACACGATCAACCTGACCGGTACGTTTGACCTGACAAGAAACGAGACGGCCGACCTCTCGCCGCGCACGACGAACCTGTTTGTCCACCTTAACGCGCTCGATGGTTTGGATACGTCCATCAACTCCAGCGCAGCTTCGCAGGATCAGGTGCTCGCACAATCCGCCGGCGCCGGGCTGAATGAAGACGGAAGCGTGACCGAAAACGACGGTAACGCCCAGAACAGCAGCACCGCCTCCGCGGCCAATACGGAAAGCACAAACGTGCAGAATTCGATCACCGTAACGGTCTAGTAAAGGTTTCAGTGTTCAGGAATGCTGAGCATTAAGCCCAAGCCTCGGGAATGGTCCATTAACCATATCGCCATTCCCCAGGCGTGGGCTTCTTCAGGAAACGGCCTTTCGGGCCCCAGGAAACACGGATAACTCCTTAGCCCGAAAACGCACCGGCCCGCTTCAGAGGGAGTGCCGACAGTTCCACAGATGCGTCATTGAGCTCGCCCGGAGCTTGAGAGCACATCTTTAACTGTCGCTGTGATGGATCTTGTTTCCGTGCCGGGAAGCAAGCCATCGTTCTAACCGGCCTGCAAATAAGTTTGCTGGCGTTTTCTCGTTTTATGAGGAGGCAGCTCATGCCCGTTTCTTCAATGAAAGCCATCCCTTACAGCGATCCTGGAATGCTCCAGGGCGGTGTCAGGGAACATCGCGCCATCCTGAATAATCTTCAAGCTGACGCTTTCAGAAGTGCATCGCAGAGCCAGGATACGGCTCAGGCCGCTCGTGCATTCAGCGGTTCAGATGTCACCAACGCCCAGACTCAGACCGCAAGTCTGAGCCAGACGGCAACCGCCAACAACACCAAGACCGTCACGATTGGTGCTGTTGAAGGTACCAATGCCAGCTCCGCTGGTTTCAACTTCAATTACCTGCAGAAGTACATCGCCGGCGCCGACGCCAACGATTGGCTTGCACGTGGTGCTGCGAACATCGCCCAGGATCAGGGTGGTGATCAGAGCGGCTTCGCCAAGCTCGAAGACTTCACAGGTACTGACAGTGATGCCGCCAACAGTCTGACGCAGAACGGCCAGGTCACCCAGCTCTTCGACGTGGATCTCACCGCGACGCTGAGCAACACGACCAATGGCGGAAACGTCGGTCAAGTGTTAAACGCGTTCGCGTTCGTGGCACTTGAAGCATCTGTCCCTATGGAAGGATTGACGGTCAGGTCGACGTCGAAGTCGATGAGCGAAATAGAACGCTTGGCGCCGGCGTTATCGAGGACGTTGATGCCGGATTCGGGGTCGTCTTCGTTTTCCGCGAGGTTGACGTTGAGAGCTTCGGACGTGAACTCGCCGATCTCGACATGAAACTTGTCTTCTTCGTTGGGGCCGACCTGATAAGTATGGCCAAAGCTGCCGTCGAGGAGCGGCATCTCGTCGAAGCCGCCTTCGTTAAACTTGGTGCGTTCGGCTACTTCGTCGATGGCCATGGCGAGCATCATGAGCTCGCGGTGGATGTCGTCGCGTTGTTCGCTGGTAAGTGTGTCGTTGGCGCCGCGGACGACGATGTCGCGCATATGGCCGAGCAGATCGTCGATCTGGAGGAGACCGGCTTCGGCGAGCGAAAGCTCATCTTTGGCGTCGCCTATGTTATCGAGCGCCATTGCTTTTCCGCGGACTTGGTTGCGCATTTTGTTTTGGAGCACAAAGAAAGATGCGCCGTCTTCCATACGTGGTTGTGCTTTACCGGTGGCAATTTTCAGTTGTCTCAAGGCTATCTCTCGGTTCAAGGCGTTGACCTGGTTAATTAAGCTCATCGAAGCAATGTTCGATCGCGCACGCTGCGGATCGGCCAATGCCACGGTGTTTCCGATGACGGGCATGAGGGAACCTCCCGAGATACGTGTGCAACGGATCCGGGAATGCCGTCAGGTTAGAGATCGGGCGATTCGGATCCGCGCAAAGATTAGGGATGTCTTTTCACGGCATCTTCTAACCACAGGCTGGCAGCCCGTGGCTACATGGAACGCTCGATCTGGATGAGTTCGGACGTTCCCTGCCGTGGACATACTGCATTTTTTCGCAGGCCCTGCGGCCGGTCGGAACGTCGCCTTGATGGGTTTGGTTACAGATGCATGCGGCCTCCTTGGGAAATAGTGGGCACAGGTTTGTCGCCTGTGCAGATGGACAGGTAAACAAGCCTGTCCCCCAGAATTTGTGTGTCTGTAAGAATGCCGCTTGCAGGATTCCCTTGGGTGGGATCCTGGATCTACATTCCCCAGACCATGAACGCAGCAGTATCTGCGTGCACCGCTATTTTCGGTAAAGAAGGTCCGCTTAAAGCCGCCAAAACACAGCCCCAACGTTTTCAATGACTTACGTCTAAATCGGTTGTTTCAGGCGATTTAGAGGCTGGCGGAGAGTCTGAGAAGGAGGGTGAGGTTTTGTACGCGATCTTGTCGGCAACTCGATACTGGATGCGGATATACTCGATGCTGGTCATACCGAGTATCAACACCGATCGGTGCTGATACAGATACTGGATGCTGGATACTCGATGCTCTGGTCATTACACCGATCGGTGCTGTGAGTGATACTGGATGCTGGATACTCGATGCTGGGTTATGCGGTTCAGGCTCGAAACGACCGATGCGGCGTTCAACTGAAACCGACATTGCAGTAACACCGGCACTACCCAGGAGCATCACTCTCAGCATTACAACCGCAGAGCCCAACAACACCGGCACTACCCAGCATCCAGCATCCAGTATCGAGCATCACTCACAGCAAAGATCAGCATTCCAACACTCCAACATTCCAATACTCCAGCATTCCAACCGCAGAGCCCAACAACACCGGCACTACCCAGCATCCAGCATCCAGTATCGAGCATCACTCACAGCAAAGACCAGTATTCCAACCGCAGCATCGAGTATCCAGTATCGAATATCGCGACTTGCAAACGGTCACATATCACTAGAATCCTTCGGGTAACCCTTCACCCATCTTACCTTTCCCAAATCAAACCAATGAAACGTGCATTGATATTCATTGCCGCGGGCCTGCTCGCCCTTCCCGCGCTGGATGCCGGGCTTCGCGATCGGCGAAAGAAAAGCAGCAAACGCTCCAGCCGATCCAAAAGCAAGAGTGGCGAAAAATACGTAAGCGTCCCAAAGGCCCGGTTGAAATCCGATAAGAGCGCTTCGGCCACGACCGTCAGCGAGATCCTCCGCGGCACCAAGCTCAAGGTGCTCAATAAAGGCGACGGGCGCTGGATGCAGGTAGCCATCGCGGACAAACCGAACGTCACCGGCTGGATCTACTTCAACAAGCTCGTCGATGAAAAACCGAAGGACGTAAAGAATCACCTCGCGTTCGGCGGAGGCATCCAGACCTCCGACCTCGAGACCGGCGGCGCCATCCGCGGCCTCAAAAAAGTCTCGCAGAACTACGCCAGTGAAAAAGGTATCTCCAAGCGCGCCATCAGCGACCTCAACTCTATCCAGACCTTCCCGTTCACCGTGAAGACCTTCGACAAAAACAAAAACGGCAACCTCGAAACAACCGAGCAGAAGACCGCCAACACGGCCTACAAAAAGTGGCTCGATTCCGAGATCGATAATTTTCTCAAGACCGGAAAAATCGGAGAGTTCGCTGATTGAACAGGAATTTTGATTCCCGCCCGAATCCCGAATCCTCCATTACTCATTACTCATTACGTATTACGCCCCATGCCCCGCATCATCCTCTCGCTTTTACTCATCGTCCCGGCCGCTCAGGCCCAGAAATTCGATTTCGGTTCTCTTCTGAAAAAAGCGATCGAGAAACCGGAAAATAAAAAGCCCGCCTCCACCAACGCCCGGAACGCGCCCAGCCAGGAAGACGCGCTTGGCATGTCCATTGTCGATCTGCTGCGCACCTCCGGCAGCGTGAACTACCAGCAGGAAGCCACCATGGGCGAGACCATCGCGCTCGAAGCCCTGACAAAATTCGGGCCCGTGGTGCAGGATAAAAACCTGCTCGCCTACGTCAGCATGGTCGGCAACGTAGTGGCCCGCGCTTCGGATCGGCCGCACACCCCGTACTTCTTTGCGGTCTGCCAGAATAACGACCCCAACGCGTTCGCCGTCCCCGGCGGTTATGTCTTTATCACCACCGGACTGCTGAAACTGGTCGCCAACGAAGAAGAGCTCGCCGGTGTGCTTGGCCACGAAATCGCTCACATCACGCAACAGCACGCTATCAAGATGGTGCGCTCGGCAAAGTTCAAAGCCGCGGCTGCGCAGGGGCTGCTCTTTGCCCTCACCAAAGACAAAGCCCCACAGAAACAGGAAAACTACGCCTCGATCATCGGCGGCTTCACCGACGTCATGGAATCCGGCTACGGCCGCAAACACGAAACGGAATCGGACAAGCTCGGCGTTCTCTACGCCTACCGTGCCGGTTACGGCGTGCACGGCCTGCGTAACTTCCTCGCCACCCTCGCCCGAACCGAGCAGAGCAACCCGGCATTCTCATTCTTCAAGACGCACAAGGACACCGGCAAACGAGTCCGGGATCTGGATAAGGAAATCCAGAAAGAGGGCTACATGGCGTCCACGCTCAATCCTAATCTGAGCGGGCGGTTTCAGACTTTTGTGAAGGCGCGGCTGAGGTAAGCATGAGCATCGTCGCCGAAAAACCGGTTGCCGAGATTCTGCCGCTGGCACAGGGCGACCGCCTCACACGCAATGAATTCGAGCGCCGTTACGAGGCCATGCCTCATATAAAGAAGGCCGAGCTCATCGAAGGAACTGTCTATATGCCCTCACCTGTCCGAAGCAAACAGCACGGCAAACCACACTTTAAGATTATTAGCTGGCTTGGCGCCTATACCACGGCCACACCCGGCGTCGAAGGAGATGACAACAGCTCCCTTCGGCTGGATATGGATAACGAGCCGCAGCCGGATGCAGCATTGACCATCGCACCGGAATGCGGGGGCCAGGCCCGTATTGACAGCGATGGCTACCTCACCGGCGCGCCGGAATTGATTGTCGAGATAGCCGCCAGCTCGGCCAACTACGACCTGCACGACAAGCTCAATGCCTATCGCCGCAACGGCGTCAAAGAGTATCTCGTCTGGCGGGTACTGGAGAACGAAGTGGACTGGTTTGTCCTGCGCGACGGCGATTACATGCGGCTTGAACCAGACGAATCGGGGCTGCTCAAAAGCGAAGTCTTCCCCGGCTTATGGCTCGATGTCTCTGCTGTGCTTGATGGTGATGCAGCCCGGCTTTCTCAGAAGCTGCAGGAAGGTTTAGGCACTGAAGAGCACGCGGTATTTGTGCGGAAACTTGCTGAGAAATGACGACGGCCTTTTCGTCATTCGAGCTTCGTCATCTTTTGTCATTGGGTATTTCGACATTCATCATTTACCTGCCTCCGCCAACCCCTCCGCCTCCACCTCATCCCCCTTCTTGCTCTTCCGGGCCATCTTGAATGCATCCTGCACGCTGGTCATGAGCGTATTCAGATCGAACGGCTTGAGGATGTAATCGTTCGCTCCGGCTTTGAGGGAATCGACCGCGAATTGCACATCAGCGTCCGCAGTGACCATCACCACGCCCAGATGCGGCTGGACGACTTTGATGTCTTTGAGGAGCTCGACGCCGTCCGTGCCAGGCAGGTGAATATCGAGCACGGCCACGTCGAAGTATTCGTTGCGGATGCGCTCGATGGCTTCCTGCGGGTCGTCAGTGGGGACGCCTTCGTATCCGTTGCGGGTGAGGACTTTGCAGACCAAGCTGAGGATGTCTTTTTCGTCGTCGACTACCAGCACCTTGGGGCGTGAATCCGCGATCGGCTCTTTGCCGGTCATGGTGCGACATTCGTTGATCGCGCGCATGAGGTCATGCTGGGTGACGGAGCAGTCGCTTTCGGATTCGCTGTTACCAACCATACGGCGGACGGCCATCATGGCGGCCTGGCGGCACGCGGCTTCCAGCTCGGCGCCGCTCATGCCTTCGGTGAGGATGGCCAGCTTGGCGAGGTCGACGTTTTCGGCGACCGGTTTGTTCTGGGTGTGTACTTTCAGGATCGAGAGCCGGCTGTCCACGTCAGGGTTGGGGATATCGATGATTTCGTCGAAGCGCCCGGAACGCAACAACGCCTTGTCGATAGCTTCGGGGCGATTGGTGGCTGCGAGGATCAGGACACCTTTCAGATCATCGACGCCGTCCATTTCGGTCAGGAGCTGCGCCACGAGCCGGTCGGAGAAATTCGAATCGGTGCCGTCGCGCCTCGGCGCAATCGCATCGATCTCATCGAAGAAGATGATGCACGGCGCAGCCTGCCGGGCCTGGGTAAAGATGTTCCGAATCGCTTTCTCCGATTCGCCCACGTACTTGGAGACGAGCGAAGGCCCCTTGATAGAAATGAAATTCACATTGCTCTCATTGGCGAGCGCCTTGGCCAGCAGCGTCTTGCCGGTGCCCGGAGGGCCGGTAAGCAGGATGCCGCGGGGCGGGTTCACATCCGCCTCTTTAAACAGCGCCGCGTGCTTGAGCGGCCAGATGACGGCTTCCTGGAGTTTTTCCTTGACGGATGCGAGGCCGCCGACGTCGGCCCATTTGACGTCGGGGATTTGCACCGTGACCGAGCGCATGGTCGATGGCCGGACGTCTTTGAGCGCTTTTTGAAAATGTTCCATGCGCACGTGCAGGCGGCCAAGAAAGCGGGTCGAAAGCATCCCCCCACGCTGATCTACCTGCGGCATGACCTCCTGGATGGCCAGGATGCCGGCTTCCTGGCAGAGGCTGGCGAGGTCGGCACCGACAAAACCGTGCGTGATTTCGGCGACCTTTTCGAGGTTGATGTCGTCACCGAGCGCCATATGGCGGCTGTGCACCTTGAGGACGTCGAGGCGGCCTTCCTGATCGGGAACCGGGATGAAAATTTCACGGTCGAAGCGGCCTGGTCGGCGGAGCGCGGGGTCGATAGTGTTCGGCAGAGCCCTACAGTCTATGAAACCGCGCTGCTTTGATGCAGCAGGTTCGCACCATCTCAAACTGCAATCCTCTGATACCAGCCATGCAGAAAATTTGAGACATCATCTATTATCGAAAGCTGCCGTAAAACTTAAGTGGCTTACCTAGATTTTAAGGCAGGTTGACGCCGCGTTGGGGTATCCCTGCTAAAACCACATCGGTAATGTCAGTATCGGGTATCCAGCATCCAGCAATCAGCGCCTGTTGAGGCCGCCATCACAGCAACACCGGCACTCCCTGTTCCCGCACCCTAATCAATATCAATATCCACCTCTGATTCTTCGATCAGTTTCTTTCGTCTCTCTTCCTCTTCTTTCTTTTCTTTGTATTTGCGGGTCTTGATCTCTTCCGGTGTTTCTTTGGGTTTTTGCGGCTTGTCGACATTGGCGTCTGCATTTGCGTCACCTGGTTGGTCTGCATTTGCATCGGCGTTGGCGTCACCTTCCTTTTTGGGTGGAGCGGGCGGTTTGGGGGGAACGTAGGGTGCCCAGGTGGTGTCGTTTACCGGGCTGGTAAATTCACGGCCTTTGTATGCGTCGATGGCGCCGATTTTGGGTTCGAGGTGCTCGCTGATGGCCGGGTCAGTGGATTCGTAGAGCTTGCCGTTGAAATCGATGAAGTAGGCGAATTCGCCGGAGCTGCCGTGCTTGATCGGCCAGGCGTAAGCGCACCAGTACTGTTCGACATCGGCGACGACCATTTTCATTTTCTCTTCTTCGGTCATGTCCTTACGGTCGGCCCCGATCTGCGGGAGGAAGACGCGGTAGGCATAGCCGTCAAAGATAAGCCGGTTGTACGGCTCGCGGCTGTAGGCGGGGCTTTCGTACAGCCACTTGGGGTCGCCGGTGCGTTCTTTCTTTTTCTTTTTCGGCTTTGCGTTGGGGTCGATGACGATCTCTTCCTGCTCTTCCATCGGCAGGTCGAGCGACCGGCGGAATTCGCCCATCATGCTGATATGGGGGGCAGGCACATCGATATCGAAGATCTCAAACTTGCGGTAAGAGAAGGATTCCTTGAGGCCGAGGAGCTCGGCGAGGGTGCCGAATTCGGCCTTTTCGTTTTTGTCACGATCGCTCTGAACTTCGTTCTTGAACGCCTGCTGCGCCTTGTGGAGCGTGGAGAGCAGTTGCCGCGCATACATCTCGTTTTTGGCGCGCCGGGCCCCGGTGAGGTTGAAGTAGCCCATGGCCGACATGCCGGCCACGAGGCCCATGACGAGGATGACTTCGAGGGAAAGGAGGATGTTTCTCATGCGTAATACGTAATACGTAATAAGTAATGAGTAATGAGTAAGCTGGGAGTGCCGATTTTGCTATGAGCTTCGGGTGCTGATTGGATGCTGGATACTCGATACTCGATGCTGGTTATGCCGATTCAACTATAAACGACGGGGTTCACCATGAGCGAATGATGGCTGATGCTGGATACTGGATACTGGATACTCGATACTGGATGCTGGTAACACCGGTGTTGTTTAAGCAGCGGCCCCTACTGCGAGTGATACTGGATGCTGGTAATGCCGGTGTTGTTTGAGCTTCGGCCTCTACTGCGAGTGCAGGAGGCCTGAACGAACGCTTCTATAGCAGCCGACGCTCATACAGAGCCGGCACTACAAGTATCCAGTATCCCTATAGCAGCCGACGCTCATACAGGGTCGGCACTACCAGCATCCAGTATCGAGTATCCAGTATCCCTATAGCAGCCGACGCTCATACAGAGTCGGCACTACAAGTATCCAGCATCCAGTATCCCTATGGCATCCAACGCTCATACAGAGTCCCCATGATCAATGATCAGCAAGAGCCGCAACCGCCAGAAAAAACGGGCGCCCGCTCTCTGCTTACTCATTACTCATTACTCATTACATTTTTCTTCATCCTCGCTTTCTTCTGGGAGGCCGCGTTCCTGCAGAAGACTTTTTTCTTTCAGGATATCGGTATCCAGAATTATCCGTGCCGGCATTTTTATGCGGAGCAGTGGAAGTCGGGTCGGTGGCCGTTGTGGTGCCCGGATGTGCTGGGCGGGTTCCCGCTTTTTGCGGAGGGGCAGTCGGGCGCGGCGTATCCGCCTAATCTGCTCCTGTATTCGTGGCTGAAGACCTGGGTGGCGATGAACTTTTCGATCGTGCTCCATTACCTGCTGGCCGCGTCCGGGATGTTTTTATTGATGCGGAAATGGGTGAGCGCGTGGCCGGCCGCGCTGTCCGCGATCTGTTATTCGCTGAACGGCTGGATGCTCTCGCACCTGGTGCACGTGAATGCGGTGAGTGCGGCGGCCTGGATGCCGTGGGTTTTTTATTTTCTTGAAAAGATGCTGGATGCTGGATGCTGGATGCTGGATGTGGAACAGCCGCCTGAAGCCGAGGCGCCGGGTGTGGCAGGAGGCAAGGAAAGCGAGGAACTCGCGGAAGTTCATCGAGCATCGAGCATCGAGCATCGAGTATCGAGTATCCAGCATCCCCGATTCCTGATCCCTTTCTTCCTCTGCGCCCTTGCGCTGGCGATGCCCTTCCTCGCAGGGCACGTCCAGGTAGCTCTCTTCATCTGCGTGGCGGTGGTGATTTATACGGTTGTTGGATTGCTCTCTCCCCGTCTCCCCCTCTCCTCGTCTCCCCCTCTCCCCCTCTCCCTGTCTCCTTGTCTCTTCCTCCTCGCCTTCGGCTTAGCCGCGATCCAAATCCTGCCGTCACGTGAACTGCTGCAGCTCTCGGATCGGGCGAAGGAGCACAGTTACGATTTTCTGACTTTTGGTTCGGTACCGTTTTCGTTTCTGGCGCTGTTTGTGATGCCGCGGCTGTTCGGGAGCGTGGCGAACGATACGGGGTGGCGGGCACTGGATCTGCCATTCCACGAGATGGGTTTTTATATGGGGCTGCTGCCGCTGCTGTTTGCCGCGGCAGCGCTGTGGAAGCGGCGAGATCGGCCGACGCTTTTCTTTGGGGTGCTGCTGGTGGTGTCGGGCATTTTCATGTTGGGAAAATACACGCCGCTGTACCACATTCATGAATGGATTCCGGTGTTCGACCGGATGCGGATGCCGGGCCGATATGCGTACCTGGTGGTGTTTGCGCTGGCGGGGCTGGCGGGCCTGGGGATGGAGGGGAAAAGGAATTTGGAATTAGGGATTAGGAAAACGGGGCATACCGAGGGTAGGGGCGTTGATGAACAGGAAAGGGAAGAGGTGGCGGCCGGCAATGACTCCGTATCCCTGGTTCCTAATTCCAAATTTCTTTTCTCTCCAGATTCCAAATTCCTTCTCCTTTGGGCCGCAGCGATGGTGTTGGTGCCGCTGATTGTTGGAGGGTGGGTTTACCGTGTTGAGGCTGGGGGTGCGGTGATGAACGCCCTTAAACCGGAGCTTGTGGGGGATGCAGTGCGCGGCGCGGTATTTCTGGTGTTGTCGGTTGGTCTGGTCTGGTGGCTTTCAAAACCTGTCGCGGAGCGCCAGGACTACTCCTGGCTGATCGTGCTGTTGGTCGGGGTCGATCTGTGGGTGGCTAACCGGGGGCTGAATGTGATGGCGGGGCCGGAGTATTACACGGAGGCGCCGGAGACCGCGCAGTGGCTCCTGGAGCAGGGGAATGTGAAGGAGTTTCGGGTCTATGATTTTGATCGGAGGTTTCATCCGACGGGGATGCCGGGGTGGGAGAGGGGGAGAGGGGGAGACAGGGAGACAGGGAGAGGGGGAGACAGGGAGAGGGGGAGACAAGGAGAGAAAACCCCCGAATTCCGTTTTCCTGATTCCTTTTTCCACGAACGTGAGCGCCTCAATGGCTGCATCCCGATGTCGTATGGGTTGAGATCGCTGGACGGGCATCTGGGCTTCTATACGAATCGGTGGTGGGCTTATGATGCAAACATGTCAGCGAACCGGTTGGGAGCGATGGCGGTGCGTTATGTGATCGGAGAGCCGAAGCGGGACAAGAAGTGGTTTAAGGAAGTGGATGCGGATACGCCGGAGCCGATCTATGAGAATCTGCGGTTCGGGCCACGGGCCTATGTGGCGAGGAAGATCGTGCCGCCGATGAATATGGATGAGGAAGAATTTGTGCCGGGAGAGACGGTGATGCTGGAAGGTGCTGATGAGCTGGGTGAACTGTCTACGAAGATTAAATCAGCGAAGGTGAGGTTTGTGGTAGATGAGCCGGATGTGGTGGAGCTGGAGGTAGAAATAAAGAGGACCGCGGATGTGGGGGCCGCGGATGAAGACAGATTTATTCTCGTGCTTGCGGATACCTGGTTCCCGGGCTGGGAGGTGACGGTGGATGGGAATGAGGCGGCGATGCTGCAGGCGAACTTTTTTTATTCGCGGGCAGTGCCGATTCCGGCAGGGAAGCACGTGGTGCGGTTCGAGTACCGGCCGGTGATGTTTCAATTGGGATTGAGGCTGACGGTGATTACTTTGCTGGGGATGGTGGGGGCGATCGGGTGGTCGGTGTGGAAGAGGAGCTGAGAATGACTGATGCTCGATACTGGATGCTGGTCATACCGTATCAACACCGGTCGGTGCTGATACAGATACTGGATGCTGGATACTTGATGCTGGGTTATGCGGTTCAGGCTCGAAACGACCGATGCGGCGTTCAACTAAAACGACATCGCAGTAGCACCGGCATTACCAGCATCCAGTATCCAGTATCCCTCCCAGCAGGAATGGTCCTTACGCCACCACATTCGTCTCACTCACCGCGTTCGATACCTCCTCGAACGAAGCGGACAGCACTGCATTATTCACCACCGTGCCGCCGTTTTCGGTCGGGTTGCCGTATTCGTCGACGCCGGCTTCGGCTATCTGGACGAGAGCCTGGGTCTGGGTGACGCTGCCGTAGTTGGCGACGGTGTCGCCGTCAATGACGATGTGGGTGTTGGAGCTGCGAGGGGTGAGGATCTCGTCACCGTCGACGCTGAGATCGATGTCCTTTTTCATAACGACGTTGTTTTCCTGCGCGCCGGAGGTGACCTGGTTGAGGTTGTTGGTGACGATGCCGCCGTCCGCGCGGCCGCGCTGGATGGATGGGTCTTCCGGTGTGCCCTGTTCCTGGACGGCGAAGGTGGCGGCTCTTCGGAGGTCGTGCCGTCACCGAATTCCCATTTATATGAGAGGCGGTCGTTCTGAGCGTCTTCGGAGAGGCGGGCGTCGAAGAGGCCGTTTTCGTTGGCGTTGAGCTCGACAGGAAACGTGCCGACCGCGATGGGGGCGCTGTTCACATAGAGGAGCTGGCTTTTTGTGTCCGTCTCGCACACACCGCCCGTATGGTCGCTGACGATCAGTGTGACCTTATACTCACCGGACTGCGGGAAGGTGTGCTTAACGCGGACGGCATCGGATTTTTTGGAGTTGTCTCCGAATTCCCATTCGTAAGTCAGCTTGTCTTCGTCGGCATCTTTAGAGCCGGACGCGTCGAAGGTGAAGGTGCGGCAGTTTTTATCCTGCGGCGAAGGCAGACTGCGGCGGGTGACCGTATTGGCCTGGTTGAGCCCATCGTTCGGGCGCGCTTGCTGTGGCTGTGCCGGGGCGCTGTCATCGCTGACGAAACTGGGGCTCCAGGGCTGGCCGGCCGGCCGGGTCACGGGCTGGGCAGCTTCGGCCTTTGCACCCGCGGCCTCTTTGGCTTCATCGCCGGCCTCGGAGACTTTGGCGTCGCCGGCTTCTTTCGCCTCATCGGCTGCCTCGGCGACCTTTGCATCGCCGGCAGCTTCTTTGGTCTCATCGGCAGCTTTGGCCGCGGCTTCGGCAGCCGCGTCGGCGGCTGCGTCGTCCTTGTCCTTGCCTCTGAACGTGTTCGCGATTCGGCTGAAGATGCCGCCTTTCTTCGCTTTCTTAGCTGTCGCGCTTTCTTCCTTCTGCGACTTCACTCCTCCGGCGGCATCTTCAGCCTTTACAGCCGCCTTGGTCGCCGCTGGCGGAACAGACACGTGCGCCCCGGGTCTGCTCCGGCTTAGACTCTTTATCATGGCGTCTGCTTCTTCGGCCGTAGCTTCAATTTTTTCATTCGTGACGACGACGCCTTTCCGTGCCGGGTCGGAATTCTCGAGCGTCTTTTCCGGCGGCAGGTCTGGCGCTTCGTAACGGTAAAGGGATTCAGGCTGCGTATTCTGCGGGCTGTCTTCGCCCCGGGCGGTCAGCAAAAAGTAACTGATAAAAACGCCGATGAACGCGCCAAACAACGTCTTGGTATTGACCTGTTTGCGGTAGAGGCGGCGTCCCCGGCTTTGCAGGCGGGTGCGGGTGCTGAACCGGCCAACGTTGGTGCTGGGCCTGACGTTGGTCGTACTGGGCTTATAGACTGCTGGGTATTCTGTAGACATGCAAATAACCCCTTGGCTGTAGTGCTGACGCTCCGCGGCAGCTTGATTTGAATTTATCTGATAAAAGGGAATGAGACTCTTAAGGCAAGATTGCAATAGCGAGCATGAGGCCAAAAAGAGGAGTGGAATATTGGAGTGATGGAGTGATGGGGTAGTAAGGTGCTGGACTGTTGTGGGTTATGGATGGAGTGATGGAATGATGAAATTTCGAGATGGATGGCGGATGGGTGAAAGAATTTTCCGTTGAAGGAAAGAATGACCGGGGGTGATGCTGGATACTGGATGCTGGTCATACCGTATCAACACCGGTCGGTGCTGATACAGATACTCGATGCTGGATACTGGATGCTGGGTTATGCGGTTCAGGCTCGAAACGACCGATGTGGCGTTCAACTAAAACCGACATCGCAGTACTACCCAGCCAGTATCCAGATCACTCGCAGTAGAGGCCGCCGCTTAAACAACACCGGCATTACCAGCATCCAGCATCCAGTATCCTTGTAGCATCCGGCGTTTAAACAACACCGGCATTACCAGCATCCAGTATCCAGTATCCAGCATCCAGCATCCATTCCACACCCGCCATCAAAACAACACCGGCCCTACGGATACCGGATTTCTGATACCGGCTCTACCCCTTTTCCGATATAACCCGCACTCCAAAACATTCACAGAGAGCCATTCATGCTGCCTATCGACCTTTCAGGAAAACGTGCCCTTGTGACCGGCGTCGGTGACGACAGCGGTTTTGCCTGGACAATTACGAAATACCTCAATGCCGCGGGCGCGGATATCGTACTGGCAGCGCAGCCGAATCGGATGGGGATACTCAAACGGCTGCTGGTGCGTGTAACCAAAGAAACCATGCAGCTCCCCAAACCGCCGGGCGGCGTGCTTGAGATCGAAGAGGTCTTGCCGCTCGATGTGTCTTATGACAACCTGGATAACGTGACGGACGAGGATTGGGCCCGCGCAAAGATCAAAAATAAAGATGTCGATTTCAGCCTGGCCGGCGCGACAAAAGCGCTCGAAGGTAAACCGATCGACATCATCGTCCACGCGGTCGCGTTTGCGCCGGAAATTATGAAGAACCTGCTCGAGACCAGCCGTAAGGGTTACCTTATAGCGATGGATGTCAGCTCTTACTCGCTGTCCGCGCTGTGCCGGACGTTTCTGCCGAACATGGAAGGCCGCAACGGCTCGGTCGTGGGCCTGACATATCTCGGCGGCGACCGGGTGGCCCCGCTCTACGGCGGCGGCATGGGCTCTGCCAAGGCCGCGCTGCAGATCGATTGCAAGCAGCTCGCCTCTGCCATGGGCCCCAAGGGCCACCGGGTGAATCTGGTCTCCGCGGGCGCCTACCCGAGCCGCGCGGGCAGAGCGATCCCCGAGTTTGTAAGGTTCCTCGATATCGGCGCCGCCAAATCGCCGCTCCAGCGCAATATCACCCGGGAAGAGGTCGCCGCAGCCACTGCGTTTCTGTGCTGTGATCTCGCGTCCGGCATCACGGGCGAAGTGATGTATGTGGATGCGGGGTATAACGTGATGGCCACGTAATACGTAATGAGTAATACGTAATGAGTAAGTTTGGGCTTGGATGGCCGGTGTTGTTTGAGCGGCGGGTTCTACTGTGAGTGATGCTGGATACTGGATGCTGGTAATGCCGATGTTGTTTAAGCGTCGGCGCTACCAGTACCAGTATCGAGTATCCAGTATCCCAACCGCCGTCTCTGGTAACATCGGCATTCCAAGCCCAAACTTACTCATTACTCATTACTCATTACTCATTACTCATTACTCATTGAAACCATCAACCATATCTCTCCTCCGTTGCCCTGAGACCGGCGAAGAGCTTTCGATCGATTCGGCCGCGGTGGGCGAAGAGATCATCGAGGGCGAGCTTGTTTCGGCCGGCGGTAAAACTTATCCCATCGTGCGCGGGATTCCGCGGTTTGTGCCGGATGAACAGTACGCGGGGAATTTCGGGTTCGAGTGGAATCTGTTCAATCGAACACAAGTCGATGAGACGAGCGAAGCGGAGTCGAGTCCCCAGAAATCAGAGAGTGAAGAGCTCATCGATTACGCGGGGCTGGTAACGCGCAAAGGGCATGAATCGCACGATACCTTCTACTTTAAGACAGGGCTCAAGCCGGAGGAACTGGAGGGCAAACGGGTGCTCGATGCGGGCTGCGGGACGGGACGGTTTGCCGCGATTGCCGCGGACGCGGGGGCGGAAGTCTTTGCCTGTGACCTTAGCAGCGCGGTGGAGGCCTGTTACAAAAATCTCGGTGAAATGCCGAACGTGCACGTGGTGCAGGGCGATATCTTCAAGCTACCACTGGCGGAGGAAAGCTTCGATCTCATTTACAGTCTGGGCGTGCTGCATCACACGCCGGACACAAGGAAGGCCTTTCTCTCGCTGCCGAGGCTGCTTAAGCCGGGCGGAAAATTCTGCGTCTGGGTGTACACGCATCTGCCCTGGAAATACGGCATTGTGCCGCCGTATTACCTGATGAGCGATTTCCTGCGCCGCTGGACGGTCCACTGGCCGTCGGAGCGTCTGCTCAAGTTCTCAAAAGCTCGGGCCGGCCTGCATTGGCTCGTGCGCATCCCCCTGCTCGGCAAAATCGCCGACCGCTGCTGGCCGGGCAGCGTGCATCCCGATTACGAATGGCGCGTGCTGGATACGTTCGACTGGTATTCGCCGGTCTACCAGTTCAAGCATACCTGGGAAGAGGTGAAGGGCTGGTACGAAGAGGCGGGGTTTGAGGGGGTGACGCAGTTGGAGTTTCCGGTTTCCGGATATGGCCTCCGCCGGCGATAGGACAGGCGAATGGAGTCAGACGAATAAGAAATAAAACCGTCTTTATTCGTTTTTATTCGTCTGTCCCCATTCGCCTGTCCATTGCTTGCCTGTTGACGCCCCAGCCCGCATTCTTCCATTAACCATCAACCATTCTTCCCATGAGAATCCTCATCGCCGAAGACAATCTTCCCATGCGGCAGGCCCTCGAGTATTTCGTGCTCGATTGGGGGCATGAGCCGGTCATCGCGCAGACGGGCGAACAGGCGTGGGAGCTGTTCAAGAAAGAACACTTTTCTATCGTGCTCAGCGACTGGATGATGCCGGGAATGGACGGGATGGAACTGGTGCGGCGGATACGGGCGGTGCAGACGAGCTATGTGTTCATCATTATCCTGACCGCGAAACGGCAGACGAACGACCTGGTCGAGATTCTGGATGCGGGCGCGGACGCGTTTATTTCGAAGCCCTTCGAGCGGAACGAGCTGCGCGCCAAGCTGCAAGGGGGCCTCCGCATTATCGAATTGGAGCAGAGCCTCGAAGAGCGCAATCATGATCTGGCAGCCGCAAACGAACAGATGCGTGAAGACCTCGCCGCTGCCGCGGAGATTCAAAAGGCATTTTTGCCGGCGAAGATGCCGGAGTTTCCGGGCTTCCGGTTCGGGTGGGCGTTCCGGCCATGCGAGCAGCTTGCGGGGGATATGCTCAACGTCTTTTCGCTCGATGAAAAACATGTGGCCCTCTACCTGCTCGATGTGAGCGGGCACGGCATCGCTTCGTCGTTGATGTCGGTGACGCTGAGCCGTTTGCTTTCGCCGCAATCGCTTCAGCATTCGTTGCTGAAAGAACCCAGCGATAACGAGCGGGGCTATCGCATCGTTCCGCCGGCCGAGGTCGCGGCGCGTTTGAACGAGCGCATCATGCAGGGCCCGACGACGAAGCAGTTCTTCACCCTGCTTTACGGCATTCTGAATACGGAGACGAAGGAGCTGCGCTACGTCTCTGCCGGCCACCCGGGCCCGCTGCACATGACCGCTCGCTTTGCCCCGGTCAAACTGCACGGTGGCCCGCCCGCGATCGGTATCTTCGAAGCCGCGTCTTATGAAGAACACTCGGTTACACTGAAGCCGGGTGATCGTTTGTTCATTTACTCGGACGGCCTGATGGAAGGGGCAGACAAAGAAGGCCAGGTCTTCGATGAAAACGAGCTCCGCTGCTCCATAGAAGAGACCCGCCCGCTGCCGCTGCAGGAGAGCATCGATTCGGTAATGAAGATGCTGGAAGATTGGATCGAAGGCAGCGAAGAGACGGATGATGCTTCGATGCTGGGAGTGGAGGCGGGGGACGGAGAATGACTTGGTAATGGTTGGTGCTCGGAGGCGCGATGGCTTGCATTAACCATCAACCATACTTCCTAACCATTCTTTTAACGTCTTCATCCACCATCAGCTTTACCAGTCCCTCAAAATCGACTTCCGGTTTCCATCCTAAAACTGTGCGGGCCTTGGTGGCATCGCCGCAGAGCCTTTCGACCTCTGCGGGGCGCAGGAACTGCGGGTCGACCTCCACGTGCTTTTCCCAGTCGAGTCCCACGTGGTCAAACGCTATCTGACAGAACTCGCGCACTGAATGCATCTGGCCGGTGGCGACGACGTAATCGCCGGGCTCAGGCTGCTGGAGCATCAGGTACATGGCACGTACGTAATCGCCCGCGTAGCCCCAGTCACGCTTGGCGTCGAGATTGCCGAGGAAGAGTTTGTCGGCCAGGCCGTGCTTAATCTGGACCGCGGTGTAGGTGATTTTGCGGGTAACGAACTCCCTGCCCCTGAATTCACCTTCGTGGTTAAACAGAATGCCCGAGCAGGCAAAAAGGTCGTAGCTCTCGCGGTAATTGACGGTGATGAAATGCCCGTAGGCCTTGGCCGCGCCGTAGGGTGACCGCGGGTAGAAAGGCGTTTGTTCGTTCTGTGGCGACTCGCGCACCTTGCCGAACATCTCGCTCGAGCTTGCCTGGTAAAAGTGGGCCTCCGGACACGCGATGCGCATTGCATCCAGCATGCGTGTGACGCCGAGCGCGGTGAACTCGCCGGTCAGCACCGGCTGCTGCCAGGAGGTCGGCACAAAGCTCTGAGCCGCGAGGTTGTAGATTTCGTCCGGCTTTACCTGCTGCATGAGCTCGATAAGCGAAAGCTGATCGAGCAGGTCGGCCTGCTTCAGCTCGATACGGCCGGTGAGGTGTTCGAGCCGTTCGAAATTTTCGCTGCTCGAACGGCGAACCATCCCAACGACACGGTAGCCCTTTTCAAGAAGCAAGGTGGCCAGGTGTGAGCCGTCCTGGCCGGTGATGCCGGTGATGAGAGCAGTTTTCATAATGAGTAATGAGTAAGGGGGCGGCTGTTGCTGTGACGGCCGGTTGGATGAGCATGATGCTGGATACTGGATGCTCGTCCTGTAGGGCCGGTGTTACTGTGAGGGCGGACCTAATTGGGATACTGGATACTGGATGCTCGTCTTGCAGGGCCGGTGTTACTGTGAAGGCGGACCCAATTGGAATGCTCGGGTATTCGATTGAGCTGTGGCGAATGGTGAATAGCAACCGGCGTTCAAACAAAATCGGGATGACCAGCATCGAGCATCGAGTATCCAGCATCCCGATCACAACCGGCGTTCAAACAAAATCGGGATGACCAGCATCGAGCATCGAGTATCCAGCATCCCGATCACAACCGGCGTCCAAACAAAACCGGGATAACCGGCATCCAGTATCCAGCATCCAGTATCCCAATCACAACCGGCGCTCAAGCAAAATCGGGACGACCAGCATCCAGTATCCAGTATCCGCCTTCCTACTTCCCAATTCCTTTCACTACCGGCTTCAGCCACTTCCGCACCAGCGCCCGCGCTGTCTTACTCGTGCGCAGGGCCTTCGCGGCCGCCGGGCTGTTGGCGCAGTAAGTCTGGGTGAAGGCGCGGCCCACGGGCGCGGTGATGAGCGAGCGGTCACGGAAAGTGCGTAGCTGGTTGAGGCGTGTGTCGAGCTTGCTGCCGTAGGCAGCGGTGGCGATGAAGCATCCTCCACCTCCGCCGCCTCCACCGCTGCTGCTTGCGGCATTTGGGACGCCGCCGGGTGGGGGTGGAGGGGTGGTCGAGCTGCTGGCTGCGCGGCGGATGCCCTGGCTGTTGCCGGTCAACGCGCGCTTGATGGATCTGGGCAGCGAGGATTGCGAGGGGTCCATGCGCAGGAAGCTCTGCAGTGAAGGGGTGCGGGCGATGCCGACGTTTACGTTTGCGTCTGCCCCCGCGTCATTCGGGTCGCCGAAAAAAAGCACCAGGGACTGGTTGGTCAGGTTGGAGATCCAGTAGCCTTTCTGGCCGTTGAGGGTGGTGGCGGTCTGATAGGGCGAGGAGAGGTTGCCGGTGAACTCCTGAAAATTCCGGGTGGTGAATGTGTTGTTCGTGCTTGTAACGTCTACGAAAGTTGTGCCGTCGGTGACGACTGCGTTGTCCGGATCAAAATCCCCCACGATGCCCGGGCTTACCTGGTTGAAGCCGGTGTGCAGGGTGACCGCGACCGGCGGGTCGGGGATGCCGTTGACCGCGCCTTCGCTGGTGTCGCCGCCAGTCAATGCAAGATTCACCGTGCTGCTGGAAATGACCCAGATGGCTTTGCCTTCGGTGCCGCCTTCATCGGTAATCTCATCCCCGGTGGTATCGCCGATGGTAAGGATTTCATCATAATTCGTGCCGTCAAAAGTAAAGGCCCGCGCCTTGGTTTTATCCCCAATGCCAAGCTGGTTGAAGAAACTGGTCTCGAGCGCATTGGCATCATCGTCCGACACCGGGATGCCGAGCATGATGTAATCGCTCTGTTCGGTGCCGCCGGTGAGTGTGGTGGTGACTGTTGTCTGTCCCACGTATCGAATCGCGTTCTGATCGATAAGGAAGACCGTATCGCTGCCGGCAATTCTGGCGGTGATGTCAAAGATACCGGCCTGGGTGAGGGCCGGTGCGGTAAACGAAACACCGACAACATTGTCAGTGCCTGCCACTTCATTGACGGCCACTAGGCTGGTCACCGCGGTGCCGTCGATAAGGAACTGATTGAAGTCGCCAAAACTCTCGCCGACCAGCAATATCTTGCGGGTCTTGCCGACGGGCACGCGGCTGGGTACGGGCACGCCCAGGGTTTCAAGAACTCCAACCGTCTGATTGGCCGCGAGATTTTCGAACCGGTTTGTTATCCCGCCCGGCCATAAAACGCTGACCGTCACCGTGGTGGCGTTACCGAGGCCGATGAAAGGCGCGAGGCCATTCTGTGACCGGCCTTCGCTGATGACGTCCCGGATAGTGGTGGGATTGAAGGTGGAGAGAATGCGCGTGCCGATAGCGGAACGATTGGAGGCGGTGGCCTTGAGCTCGAGCTTGAGAAAGTTGCCCACATTCTGGCCATCGTTGAGGAGCAGTAGATTACCCCCGCTATCGTCTGAGCCGGCAAAGACATCCAGGTCGTTATCGTTATCGAAATCCGCCACGGCCAGGGCCTGAACGTCGGTGGTCTGCGAGCCGAAATGGGTACTGGCATCGGAGAAGGCGATCGTGCCGTTGGTCGTATTCCTAAAGACCTGCAGTTCATCCAGGGGAACCTGTCCAGACCGCTGCAGGCCGAGGAGCAGGTCGAGCCGGCCGTCAAAATCCAGGTCGGAAAGCTGGCACGAGACGACCTGGTCACCCACTGTCACCCCGGCCGCGGAGGCGACATTCGTCACGGTGGAGCCGTCGTTGCGAAAGATGGCGATTTGGCCGGGCGCGCCAACGACAAGATCCAGATCTCCATCGTTATCAATATCACCGGAGCAGCAGCTCTGCGCGTTTTGAGGCGTCTGGTTAACGCCGATGATGGAGGCGATATCGGTGAACATTCCGCCGCCGTTATTGCGCCAGAGCTGGTTGGGTGTTGCGCCGCTTGATTGAGAGAAATTGCCGGCCACAAAGATGTCCAGATCCCCATCCGTATCGAAATCGCCCACGGTCACGTCGTGGCTCCGATGAGAACCTCCGGGCTCTTCAAAGCCAGCCTGGCTGGTGACATCGGTGAAGGTGAAATTCGGCGCGCCGTTATTGCGAAAAAGGAGGTTCTCGCGGCCGGAAATGATCAGCACGAGATCGAGATCGCCGTCCTTATCAAAATCTGCAAACGCGGCCGAACGGTTACGAATGGTTTCTTCGACCCCCGGCGGCTCTTGCGTCAGGCCCTTGGTCGCGGTGACGTCGGTAAAGCTGCCATTGCCGTTATTCTGGTAGAGCTGCACCGCACGAAAGCCGAACAATCCCCCACCGACGAAGAGATCGAGATCCCCGTCGTTATCAAAGTCTCCTGTGATCGAAAAAGCAGTATCCCCTTCCGGGTCGGCTGTAATCCCGGAGTTTCCGGTGACGTCGGTAAAGCTGCCGCTGCCATTGTTGCGAAAAAGCCGATCGACTTCGGCGCCGCGGAAAAGATCCGGCAAGCCATCGCCATTAAAATCGCCTACAGCGACACTGTGCACGTCATTCGAAGCAAGGCCGCTGCTGCTGGTATTAGTAAAGCCTGGGAATGTCTGAGCCTGCGCTGAAGCAATCAGCAGACAAAACAGAGACAGAGAGAGGGTGAGGGAAGAGGGAGGAGGGGGAAACGTATCCGTACGTATGATTCGATAAAGCATGTGGCCCAGAGAGATGTAAGGAGGTAGTCAAGCGGCGGCGGGATTGGGGATGAGTCATTATAGACGTAAAAGTGTAAAGGGACTTTAAGAATGACGAATGTCTGGAGGCCAGCACCCTTACTTATTACGCTCCACGTCCAATATCCCAACAACCCCTCATCCTCGTCCATTAATCGCTCCGCAAAGTTTCGCAGAAAACTTCAGAATCGAATCCAGTTACAGAGTGCGGCACAGAGCCGTCATGGGGTGGAACAGGACACCGGGGCGAGACTCCCCTGTATTTTGTTTAGATGAAACGGGTTAAGTGCTGTTGAAAGAGTATTTCAAAAGGCTGATACCCGGCGGTTGAGCGCGGCGGTATTCCGGCAAAGCGTGAACTTGAGAACTTCAAGCCCGGTATGAGGTTTGCCAATAAGGGAAAATCCAGATCCCGGATCCCAAACCTTCTGGCGTACGCAAACCTTCAGATACCTGGCATATGCGCATCACCACTCTTCTCAGCTTCGCGGCCGCACTCGTTCTCGTTACCCCCATTTTTGCCCAGGAAGCGACCCAGCCTCAGGGCATCTATGACCCGGCTCATCCGGATGCAGATGCCGACGGGTTTGTGTGGAAGAAGGAGACCACAGATCACAGGCCACAGACCACCGCAGACCAGCACTCCAGTACTCCAGCACTCCAGCACCCCACATCCGAAGCCGGCGCGGAGACAACACCGGTAATCGAAGAACCAGCAACCAAGAACCAAGAACCAACCGATTACCTCGACGGCCATTACAAAACCGCTCAGGTCAAGGACGAAGGGCCTGGCATTCCAAAGACCAGCCTGGGCACGATCATTCTTCAGATGGTTGGCGGGCTGGGGATTGTCGGTGGCCTGTTCCTGCTGGGCGCGGCCGGCATGAAACGCATCTATGGCCGGGGCGGCCTGCTCAACCGCGGCCGGATCTGGCAAGTCGTCGAAAGCGTGCCTCTCGGCCCCAAACGCAACCTTTACGTCACCAAATTTGTGGACCGCATCTATTTAATCGGCGCCACCGAACAGCAAATCTCACTGCTTGGCGAGATCCAGGACCGGTGTTGTTGTGGCGCCGGTTTGAGCGGGATACTGGATGCTTGATGCTCGATGCTGGGTAGTGCGGCTGGAGTTTGAACGCCGTCTCAAGTGGGAGTGATACTCGATGCTGTTAGTACCGGTGTTCCTGTGGCGCCGGTTCGAGTGGGATGCTCGATGCTCGATACTCGATGCTGGTAAGGCCGGTTTTGCTGAAGCGTCGGTGGTTAAAGGTGCGGCGGTCGTTGCAGGGATGCTGGATACTGGATGTTGGTAGTGCCGGTGTTCTTTAGGCGACGGTCTTGGTACCGAAAGACTTCAAGTTGAAACCGACGCCTTCAACCAGACCGGGACACGAGTATCCAGCATCGAGTATCTGCCTAGAGTCAGAACAGCACCCGAAGCCAGCAGCATCCAGCAGCCGACTCAGGCCGCCATCACAACAACACCGGCCCTCCAAGCCCACACTTACTCATTACTTATTACGTACCCCTCACCACGCATCCCGGATCGTATCCTCCGAGATCCCCATCATCTGCAACAGATTCTCCTCCTGCGCGGAAGAGCGAACGATGCCGACGATGAGCATAAGTGCCGCAAGCCCGGCCCCGCAGAATGCGCCGGCCAGGTGCGCGATGTAGGCCACGCCGCCCGCCCCGCTGTAAGCGCCCCAGAGATCGAAGGCCACATACAGCAGGATCACCCAGTAAGATGAGATACAGAACGTCCCGGCCTTGATCACCAGAATCCAGAACGCGTAAAACACGCTCACATCGTTACGCGGGTAAAAGACCAGAAACATCCCGGTGATACCGAAAATCGCACCCGAAGCGCCCACCATCGCCGGCCCCGATCCGATCAGCATCCAGCCCACGCCGGCGATGATGCCGAGCAGAAAATAGAGCGAGACAAACTGCGCGTGCCCGACCTTGGCGTTCACCGCATTGCCGAAGCAAAAAAGAAAGATCATGTTGCCGATCAGATGAACCGGCCCCGCATGCATGAACATGTACCCGGCGAGCTGCAGCGGCGCGAAAGTCTCGCCCCGTGAAAGCACGAGAAAGTGCTTCAACCATAGCCCAATCGCCGGCGAGTCAAGAACGTCCCCCACCATCCCCACAATGCTGACCAGGCTCGTCACCCCCATGACGACCCAGTTGGCAATGGGCCACCGTTCCATGGGCACATCTACGTTGTAAGGGACGAGCATGGGTGCGATCTCTGGCGAGCGATGCTGGTTGGTTTAGCAGAAAGCACCGAAGATCAAAAGAGTAATGAGTAATGAGTAAGTTTCGGCTTGAAGTGCCGATGTGCTTTAGGCGGCGGTTGGAATGGAGTATTGGAATGTTGACCTTTGCTGTAACTGATGCTGGATGCTGGATGCTCGATACTGGTAGTGCCGGTGTTCTTTGTGACGACGGTTGGAGTGTGAATGGAGTGGTGGGCAGCGGCCACTGCAGCGAGTGATGCTGGATGCTGGATACTCGATACTGGTGGTGCCGGTGTTCTTTGTGACGACGGTTGGAGTGTGTATGGAGTGGCGACACACCGGTATCGAGTATCGAGCATCCAGTATCCAGCATCACTCCAAGCCAAAACCGATGCCACGAGCAACACCGGTATCCTCTTACTTATTACTCATTGCGTTATCCGTAGCAGCTTCAGCGTCTCCCTCTCAAGAATCTCTTCAATCTTTTCCTCCGGTACTTTAGGCATATTGGGCGCGGCCACATGGTTGAGATTGCGGATGCCGGCCAGGCTTTCTTCGATAGTGGTGATCGGGTAATCGGTGCCAAAGATGAGTTTATCAAGGACGCCGTATTCCATCGCCAGCACCATCGAATTGTAGAACTGCCAGGGGCGGTAGTAGATGGCGCTGAGGTCGGCGAACATGTTCGGCTGTTTGCGGATCATTACGATGGTATCGGCCTCCCACGGGTGGCCGAGATGGGCGATGATCATGACGAGGTCGGGATGTTTGAGCGCGACGTCTTCGAGGAGGATCGGGAACGAATACTTCAACGGCGCGGCCCGGGGGAACGTCGTGCCCTGATGGAACAGGATCGGCAGATTGTGGCGCTCGCAGAATTCGTAGACCGGCCAGATGCGATCGTCGAGCGGGTGGTAATTGGAATAGATCGGCGTGAGCTTGACGCCTTTCAGCTTGCGGTCGAGCACGGTGCGCTCGAGTTCTTCCATGTAGTTCGGCTCGTTGGGATCGATGCCGGTAAAGCCGATGATCTTTTCCGGATGCGCGTCCTGGTAATCGGCAATGAGGTCGTTATCCGCGGTAATCCCCGAATGCCGCGCGGGCAGCCCGAACACGATGCACCGGTCGGCAAGCTTGCACGCTTCCCAGTGCATCTCGGGAGTAATATCCATCGCGATCGAAGAGGCCCGCATACGCTGCGCCTCTTCGACGAACTGGTCGGTCATATCGCCGGGGTAACGCCAGAGGTGTGTGTGGCAGTCGATGAGCATGGGGATCAGGAATCAGGAATTAGGGGGATCTATCTCCAGTGATTGAGAATGTGGAAATGGTTTTCGATTTCCACACCTGACGATTCAAGGTTCTGGACTGTCTGCACGATCCCTTTGGGAGTCAAGTCTCGTTTCGGGTTGTTATCCCGCCGCACAATCAGGATGCCCGGGTGGTGGCCATCTGCATGCATGATGAGATCGTGCAGTTCCAGAAAATCATCGTGATTGCCGGAGAGAAGGCCCCTGTCCTGCCGAATGCAGTATGCAAGGTGAACCGGGTCGCTGGCGCCGGACATTTCGGTTTCCACTGGCAATTGCACATCATTTCCTGCATCTCGCAGAAGGCGAGTTAACAGGGCCGAAGCCATATCATCGTCGAGGTAAAGCCGCATTAATTATTAGGGCCTACAGCGATGTTTCGGATCGTTGATGCCGCTGTTTGGGCCAGTGCTTCTTCTCTTGCGTAGTCCTCCTGCAGTTCCGGAGGATCAGACTCGCAGTAGGCGATGCACTCCCGCACGGCCTCGACGGGCAGGCTGTAATCCGCAGCGATTTCTTCCGGGGTCATTGGCTCCTCGCAGGCATACCAACTGTAAATGGCCCGCGCACGAATGCGGGTGCCTTTGACGAACAACTGTTTGTAGGAAGATCTCGGGTTGGGAGCGAGATGCATGTAGGTGGCCGTAGCGGTACTCATGCCGCTAATGCTATAGGAGTATGAAAAGGCTTCAAAGAACTTGTCACTTTGAACCAGGCGTTCCAGAACTAGAACTAGATAAACTGCAACAGCGTCGGCGGTATCACCCTTGCACCTACGGCCAGGTTGGCCTGCAGGATGTTTTGATGATTCGTCAGGTCGACGAGGAGTTGTGCCAGGTCGGCATCCTCGGTGAGTGAGAGGAGGTTGCGGTTGATGATCTGCGAGCTTTCGAGCCGCTCGCGGGCGAGCTCGAGCACCTGGAATCGGGTGTTGAGCTCGGTGACCTGGTCGAGGGTGAAGTTCAGCGCTTTGCGAATGTCGCCGATATCCATCATCAGGCTTTCGCCATTGCGCAGGTTGTCGCGCAGATTGAGCAGCGACTTGAAGACGTCTCCGCCCGGGTTCTGGAAGGTGATGCCGCCGCCGATGTTCTTGGCAACCTGTTCGCCGAGGCCGATGTTGATCTCGCGCTCCTCGTTGTTGCCCTTGAAATTGATGCCGATGATCTCGCCGTTGTCGTCTCGGATGGCCTCGAAGGTCTGCGTATCTTTGTCCGTGCCGGAGAAGATGAATTCGCCTTCACGGTTGGTGTTGGAGATGCGGAAGACGGCCTCGAGCATCTGATCGATCTCGTTGGCAATCTCGCTGCGCTGCTCGTCGTTGAGCACATCGTTGTTGGCTCGGATAGCGATGTCGTGCGCCTTCATGAGCTGATCCACGACTTCATTGAGCACAACGGTCGTTTCGTTAATCGAGGAGGCGGTATTCTCGAGGTTGCGCTTGAACTGCTCGAAGCGCCGATCCTCATTCTGAAATTTCAGTGACCGCCGGGCCCCGAGCGGGTCGTCGGAAGGCGTGTTAATGCGCTTACCCGTCGCCTGCTGAAACTGCAGCCGCTGCACGTCGCCGGCATTGCGATGCAGGCTGTTCACCGTGCTGTTGACGATGATGTTCTGGGTGGTGCGGAAGTGTATAGGTATCGGCATGGCTAGTTGTTGGGAGCGTTATCTTGGGCTTACAGGTAATGAGTAATGAGTAATAAGTAAGTTTGGATGGTTAGTGCCGGTGTGCTTTGGGCGGCAGGTGCGATGCTGGATGCTGGATGTCCCGGTCTTGTTGTGGCATCGGGTCTTTCGTTTCTGTTGAGAGGGCAGTGCAGTAGTCAATCGAGCATCAAGTATCCAGTATCCCTTTCAAGGCCGTCGTAACAGCAACATCGGCCGTTTCAGCATTACTCATTACGCTAAAGGCTACTCAAAATCTGTATCAACTGATTCATGGCGCTGATGTGCCGGGCGTTGGCCTGGAACATCTGCTGGAAACGGAGCAGGTTGGCCATTTCTTCGTCGACCGAGACGCCGCTGATGCTTTCACGCAGGGCGGAGACGGCTTCGACGGACTGGCGTTGCTGCTCTTCACGAAGTTCTAAGGTCTGGGAATGCTGGCCGACGCCTTCCACCATGTTCTGGAATGTGCCGGCGAGAGTTGTGCGGTGTGTGAATTCGGGAACATCGAGGACGTCGCTGAAGAGCGCGCTCAGGCGATGGGCATTTTCCGCGTCGCCGGGCGAAGGTTGAAGGGCGTGTGCGATGTTGCGCGGGTTTTCGAGGATGCGCTCGCTGACTGCGATGGTGCGTGCATTCGAACCGACGAAGAAACTGTTGATGCCGAGCGAAGGCAGAATGTCTGCGGTATCGGTGTCCGCGCCGTAGACCGGGGTGCTGAGGCTGTTGCCGGCGCCGACCGTGCCGGGGCCGAAGCGGACGGACAAACCGTTGGCGACCGTGAGGGCCTCGCCGGGAATATAGCCTTCGCCGAGGCTGAGGGTGCGGAGCAGCGCGCCGTTTTTGTCTCGCACTTCCGCGGTAATCTCGCCGTGTCCGATGGCGGCCTCGGTCTGGCCTTCGGCGGGCACAGCGCTCGTAATGGCGAACGTGTAATTGTCCGAGCCGCCCCCGGTGAATTCGCCGGACAGCGAAACGGCTGGACTGGCTGCGTCGGTGCGGCGCAGTTTGCCGAGCTCGGTCGGCTTGGAAAAGTCGAATGAGAAACCGTCTTGCGCGGAGATGGTCAGCTTGCCGGTGGGGTCGGCGACTGCGTTGAGTCCTGGCAGAGCCGCGAGCTTGTCGGCGATCGTGCCGAGGGTGTCCTTGGTCGGCTCGATGGCTATCTCGAAACGGTCGATGGTCTGCGGTACGACGTTGTCGTTGGCGATGGCCACTCGCATGAAGCCGGCGGTCGGCGGGATGAAGAGTCCTTCGTTATCGAAGAGCAAATCGTTTGTCGCGTCGCCGTCGTTGTTGGTGTCGGCGACCGGGTTTTCAGAGACGAGCTCGGTGAAGCGCCCGTCGAGCCCCATCCCTTCGGCATGCACGCCATTGACTGCTCGCATCACGCCACGGACAAAGTTATCGAGCTTGTCGGACAGCTCCGGAATAATTTCGATGCGGGTCTTGAGCAGCGAAGCAACTTCGCCATCAGTCGGCGTGACGTGCGAGATGCGTCCGTCGCATTCAATCTGGATAGCTTCGGGGCGCGTGTCCGAGACGCTCACTTTGCTGGCATGGTCGCCGTGCACGAGAATCTCGCCATTGAGCGTCACCCGGCGCTGGCGGAGGTCGTCTTCCATGACTTCGACCTTGACCAGCTTGGAAAGCTCACGCAGGAGATAATTGGAACGGTCGATGAAATCGTTGGCGGGCTGACCGGCGGATTCGAGCCGGCGGATTTCGGTGTTGGTCTCGGCAATACGCTCGAGGAGATCATTAATCTTATTGGTGCGGCTCTGAATCTCGTCCGGGATCATTTCGCTGAGCTCGGTGAGCTGCCGCTTGGTGAGCTGGATGCGGTTGGCCAGGCGGCCGGCGTCATTAAGGAGCTGGATCTGGACGGCGGTGTCCTGGGGCCTGACGGAGAGCTCTTCAAAGTTGTTGTGGAGACGTGCGAGGAGGGCGTTGATACCGCCTTCGGTGGGGTCGTTAAAGAATTCTTCTATTTGTGTGGTGTACTCCCGCAGCTTTGCCGTGCCGGCAAGGCCCGATTCGCCCATGCGAAGGCGGGACTCGACAAGGTCGTCACGCACAGAGGTCACCGATTCGATGCGGACGCCCTGTCCCACGTGCACATCGCAGACGGGTGCGGGCGGCAGATTTTCGAGATGGGCGACCTGCCGGCTGTAGTTCTCGGTATTGACGTTGGCGATGTTGTGGCCAATGACCTCCATCACCCTTCGAGCCGTCAACACTCCACTGACACCAGCATTAAAATTAATCGGCATAGCTGCGCGTTAACACAAAAGTGAAAGTAACAGACAAAACACTTTCCAGGGAGAACCTGGGAAAGGTCTGTTGCGCAAGGAGAATGCCAAGCGAGGAGCGAGGAGAGGGGAGGAGGAGAGAGGTGGGAGGTGGGATGGGTGGAGTATTGGGAGTGTTGGATTACTGGAATGATGGGTGGCCTGCTGGTGGGTGAACGGCCGTTCGAGGGCGTTTGTAGATTAGGCTTCCAGCCTGTTTGTGGCGTAGATTTGTAATCTGAGATGGAGCAATAACTTCGGGCAAAAGCCCGAAGACACGGCAGATTAAAAATCTACCCCACAAGGCCGTCTCTCGTGCCTGACGTCGCAAAAGTCTGGACCGGCCGGAAGCCTGTCCTACATGGTGCGAGAGCCGATCCGAGGCATTCGGGCCGAAGATTAAGAGTGAGATTAAGAGTGAGAAAAACGCTTCGGGTGAAAAATCTTTCCCTGTGACTCAGCCGCCGGAAAGATTGGCCGCGAGCGGAAAGTTAAAGTGAAAGCTGAAGTGAATGACGAATGACGAAGTCCGAATGAACCCGTTGCTACTCGAAACACCGGCGCTGCCGGCATCCAGCATCCAGTATCGAGCATCGTTCATAACAGCGACATCTTCCCATCCGGCACTACCTGCGTCATTGGGTCGTCATTCCCCATCCCCTCCCTATAATCCCCCGCCTCTGAAAACCATCTCAGGCCCATCATGGATGATCCCGACCTATCCAAGCTCAGAAACTTCGGCATCGTGGCGCATATCGATGCCGGCAAGACAACGCTTACCGAACGCATCCTGTTTTGCACAGGCCGGCGGCATCGCATCGGTAATGTGGACGATGGCGATACGGTCACAGACAGCGATCAGGAAGAACGTGAACGTGGTATTACCATCACCGCTGCAGCGGTAACCAGTAACTGGAAAAAGCACAAGCTCAACCTGATCGATACGCCCGGCCACGTCGATTTCACCGCCGAGGTCGAACGCTCGTTGCGCGTCCTCGATGGCGCGGTCGTCGTCTTCTGCGGTGTCGCCGGCGTACAGGCACAGTCGGAGACGGTCTGGCGCATTGCGGACGGTTACCACGTGCCGCGCATTGCCTTCATCAACAAGATGGATCGGGTCGGTGCGGATTTTCAGAAGGCGGTCAAAAGCATTGAAGATCGGCTGAGCATCACGCCCGTGCCCATCCAGATCCCGATTGGGGCCGGGCGTGAGCTCGAAGGCGTTATCGATCTCATTCGCATGAAGAAGCTGCGTTTCGACTGGGATCAGGAACCGCCGCTCTGCGAAGAATCAGACATCCCCGCCGGCCTGCTGGACGAGGCCGAAGAGGCCCGCGCCCTCATGATCGAGCGCGCCGCTGAATGCGATGAAGAGCTCCTCGAATTGTTTGTCAACGACGATCCCGTCCCGGAAGAAATGATCCGAGCCGTCCTGCGCAAAGGCACGCTCTCCCGAGAGATCTGCCCTGTACTGTGCGGCACAGCGCTCGGCAACGTCGGCGTCGAGCCGGTCCTCGATGCAATCGTCGAGCTGCTGCCATCACCGCTCGAAGTCCCCCCTGCAGTCGGGCATCACCCGAAGGATCAGAACAAGGAGATCGAGTGCAAACCTGACCCCGGCGGCCCGCTTGCCGGGCTCATCTTCAAAACGCACACCGATCACCACGGCACGCTGGCATTCTTCCGGATCTATTCCGGCACGCTCAAGGCCAGGGCCAGCGTCTACAACCCGGGCCGCAAAAAGGCCGAGCGCGCCAACAAACTCTGGCGCATCTTTGCGGACAAACGCGAAGAGGTCACCGAAGTAAGCGCCGGAGACATCGTCGGCATCGTCGGCCTCCGTACCAGCGTGACCGGCGACACCCTCTGCGACAACAAAAAGCAGGTGCTCCTCGAGCGCATTACCTTCCCGCAGACCATCATCAGCCTCTCCGTCGAGCCGCAGAGCTCGGCCGATCAGCCAGATCTGGAAGAGGCCCTCGAACAGATGGCCCTCGACGATCCCACCCTCGAGATCAAAATGGACGACGAGACCGGCCAGACCATCCTCAGCGGCATGGGCGAGCTCCATCTCGAGATCATCAAGCACCGCCTGCTCCGCGAACGCAAGCTCAACGTCCGCGTCGGCCAGCCCCGTGTCCGGTATCGCGAGAGCATCACCCAGCCGGCTACCGGTATCGGCACATTCGATCGTGAAATCGGCGAACGCCGCCACAAGGCCACGGTCGAAGTACAGGTCACGCCGCTGAATTCCCTCGACTTCGAGGTCAACACCACCCTCGACCGCAAAGAGATCCCGCTGCCGCTCATCGAGGCCATGCGCGAATCCGTCCAGGTCTGCGGCGGCTCCGGCCCGACCGAGGGATACCCCCTCCTCCGCCTCAAGGCCGTCATCACCGGCGTCCCCGATTTTGACCACACGCTCACTACCGACATCGCCGTCTCCAGCGCGGCCGCGGCCGCGTTTGAAAAAGCCGTCGAAGCCGCCGCGCCCGTGATGCTCGAGCCCATCATGCACCTGGAACTCGCCGTGCCCAACGAAAACGTCGGCGACATCCTCTTCGACCTCGGCGGCCGCCGCGCGGAAGTCCAGGAGACAGATTTCCTCGACGACTTCCAACGCATCAGCGCATTCTGCCCGCTCTCAGAATTGTTTGGCTACGCAACGCAGTTCCGCAGCCTGACGAGCGGCCGCGGGGATCTGACCGTAGAACCGAGTGATTATCGACCACGGAAGTAATACTGGATACTGGATGCTCGATGCTGGGTAAATACGGCTGGGGTTTGAGCGCCGCCTCAAGTGAGAGTGATACTGGATACTGGATGCTCGATGCTGGGTAAATACGGCTGGGGTTTGAGCGCCGCCTCAAGTGAGAGTGATACTGGATACTGGATGCTCGATGCTACAACCGTCATCTCAGCCAATACCGGTCGCTGAAGCCCACACTTACTCATTACTCATTACTTATTACGCTTTCTGACTCAGGCTTGAACGATCGCCGCTCTTCGACCACTTTAGAGCATATAAGCCTATGAAAGCTTCCCCCTAAGAACATGAACCAGGAACCAAAATCAATGATCACTAAGGGCCGATTCATCTTTGCGGTTTTTCTGTTTTCTCTTTCCCTTCATGCGGAGAGCAAGGTGCAGCGCTGCCTGCGGGATGCCTGCGCGAAGATTGAGGCGCATGTGAATGCTGAAGCGCCGGAAGGGCTTTCGCATTCGAGGCGGGTGCAGGATTCGGGGCTCGTTCAGGAAGGGCTTTCAAAGCATTCGAGGTGGCGGGTGCGGGTGCAGGATTCGGGGCTCGTTCAGGTTTATGTGTATGCGGGCGATACGGGCGCGGCCCTGCAGAATGCGCTCAAGGCGAACGGGATGAAAATTGAGGTGGTGCTGGACAGGTTCATTCAGGGGTGGCTGCCTTACGATAAGTTTGCCGCGGTCGAGGCGCTGGAAGCGGTGACGCATATCCGTGCGCCGAGCTACGGGGTTACCCGGGCGGGCTCGGTGACCACTGAGGGCGATGCGCTGCATTTCGGGCCGGAGGTGCGGGCAGAGGGGTTTGATGGGAGCGGCGTGACGGTGGGACTGATTTCGGACGGTGTTGATGCGCTTGCAGACGCAGTGGCTACAGGCGATCTGCCCGGAAGCGTGCAGGTGGCGGGGACGGCCGGGGCGGGCAATGAAGGCACGGCCATGCTGGAGATTGTCCATGACATCGCGCCGGGCGCGACGCTGCGGTTTTCTTCAGGCAATACAACCGCGACGTTCATCAGCTCGATTGCTTCGCTGCGCAATGCGGGCGCGCAGGTGATTGTGGATGACATTGGTTTTCCGGGCGAGGCATATTTCGAAGACGACGTGGTGGCCCAGGCCGCGCAGGCCGCCGTCGCTGCGGGCGTGATCTTTGTCTCTGCTTGCGGCAACTCCGGTGAGGAACACTATGCGAGTACGTTCAGCGGCCTCGGCGCACGGACCGTGGGCGGGCTCAGTCTGAATGACGTGCACGATTTCGGCGACGGTGATTTTCGTTTCCGTATCAGCATCCCCGCCGGCTCGGTGCTCGATACTGTTTTTCAGTGGGATAACCTGTTCGGCTCGGCATCGGATGATTACGATATCTACCTGGTCTCGACGGATAACAGCCAGATTCTTGCCAGGGGCGATGACTCGCAGAACGGGAATGACTTTCCTCTAGAGACAATCGATTTCGGCCCGCAGAATAATCTGACCGTGGCGGACCTCGTGATAAACCGCGCTTCGGGCAGCGCGGGCAGGCGACTGAAATTTTTCATTCGCAACGCTACTTTTGTGGATAACTTCGGCACGGCCGCGGGCTCTATATTTGGTCACCCGGCCGCGAATGATGTGTTCGCGGTAGCCGCGGTGAATTCGGCCAACCCCACCTCTACCGGTCTCGAAGATTTCAGCAGCCGCGGCCCGGTAACGATTGTATTTCCATCACTGACGACCCGTAACAAACCAGAGGCCACTGGTATCGATAATGTCAGTGTGACCGGCGCAGGTAATTTTCCTTCACCGTTTTCGGGCACATCAGCCGCCGCCCCCCATGTGGCTGCCATCGCCGCGCTGCTCCTGGAAGCGAATTCGACACTGGCACCAAACCAGATTACCGCGCTGCTGCAGAATAACGCGACGGACCTGGGCGCAGCCGGTTTTGATTCGTCATTCGGCAGCGGCCTGGTGAACGCGCAGGCATCATTGACCGCGCTGCAGGCGGGGGACTTCCCTGCTGCCACGGTAGCTTCGACGAGCACCACTACCACCAGCACGAGCAGCAGCAGCAGCAGCGGCAGCAGCGGCGGCGGCGGATGCGGCATCAGCCCCGAGGGCGGAGGACGTACAGATGCGGCACTTATTACGCTGATGATCTCGCTGCTGGTATATACCGGATGGAGAATGACGAAATACCCAAATACCCAATGACCTTACTACCAGTATCGAGCATCCAGCATCCAGCTTCCCGTGCAGCGTCATTTACCTCTTCTCCTCGCTCTTCTGGCCGGCCCCATCATCTGTGGTCTCTGGCGTCTATGGTTGCCCGGCCGGTTCTTGAGCAGTGAAGAAATCCTCTCATTCTGGTTTGTGAAGGTGGCGCTGATCTGGCCGGTGGCCGAGGAGCTGATCTTTCGCGGGGTAATTCAAGGATGGCTCATGGAGAGGGGACTGGGAGACGGGGAGAGGGGGAGACGGGAAGAGGGGGAGAGGGGGAGAGGGGGACAAGGAGAAGGGGAGAGGGGAGGCAAGGCGGCGGTTTTGACGCGGGCAAATCTGATCACTTCCGTTCTGTTTGCTTCGGCGCATCTGGTGTATCACTCAGGCTTGCATGCGGCCCTCGTGTTTCTTCCGTCGCTGGTCTTTGGATATTTCAAGGAGCGCTACGATGCCATCTGGCCACCGATAGCGCTGCATGTGGGGTATAACGCGTGTTGGTTCGTGATACGTAATACGTAATACGTAATACGTAATACGTAAGGGTGCTTGGGCAGACTCGACTCGCTGTCGCTCGTCTCATCTGTTTTTTTAGCCGCTTGGGTCGAGGGCGCGGTCGTCTCCTGCTCTCGTGGATCCAGATGCGAGATACGAGATACGGAGGCAAAGGATACGGATTTCGGAGTGGCCCTCTGCCGGCAAAGAGTCTGTGGCCGAGACGGCCATCCTACAATCCATCCTACAATCCCCTTCCAGCCGTCATTCCAGCAACACCGGCCTGAGCATCGGCACCGGCGTCAACGACACCAACAACCTGCAGCTCGACACCAACGCCCTCCGCGCCGCCCTCGCCAACGACATCAACTTCGTCCGGGATCTCTTAACGCACCCAACCAACGGCGCCGCCACAAGAATCACCGACCTGACCGACGAATACCTCCGCCCCAACGGCGCCATCTCCCGCGACCGAAATCTCTTAAACGCCAACATCGACCGCCTCGACGACCGCCTCAACATCTTCAACGATCGCGTCGACTCAAGAGAGACCCTCCTCCGCAACCAATTCAACGCCATCGCCGAACAACTCATCGAGCTCGGCACGCAGACGCAGGCACTCGGCGGTTTGGGTGGTTTGGGCGGGCAGCTCTTCTAGCAGCAGTAGCGCTGCCCTCCAGGGCGGCGTGGGCGAGCCGAAGGCTCGCAAGAAGACTCCGGTCTGGAGACCGGAGCTACGATAGCTCATCCTCGCCAAAGCCCGCCTGAATGAAGGCGTTACTCCAACCTCTGCCGGCGCCAATCGAAACATCGGCCGCAAACCTGTCTTCTTTTCCTTGTCTGTCCGAATCCTTGGGGATCTTCAGCCTTCGTCATTCGGGTTTCGTCATTCTTTCGTTATTCGTCATCCCCCTCCGGATATTCGCCATTCGTCTGACCACCCAGCATCCTCCCACCATCACCGTCGCCGCTGCCACCACCGCGCCCACGGTGCCGGACGGGCTTGATTGCACGAAGTTTGAGATGCTGTCGAGGCCCTCCTTTCTTTCGCCGTAGTCCGTGTAGTGGAGCGCGGTCAGAGCGATCGCGTTGTTCACAAAATGGAAGATGATGCCGGGCAGGAGCGAACGGGTCTCCCAGGCGATCCAGCCGAGGAGGATGCCGAGCAGGAAGGTGTGCACGAGCTGGTAGATGAATACGTGCAAAGCGCTGAACAGCATCGCGCTCACGATCAGGCACTGCCATTTCGAGAGGCGGGTGCGGAGTCCGTTGAGGACGAAGCCGCGAAACATCATCTCTTCGCAGATGGCCGGCGAAAGTGCGGCGAGCAGCAGCAGCAGCGGAAGACTGCCGCCCGAAGCTTTGCGCATCATGTCGGCCAGGTTCTTCTCAAACGCGGGCGAAGGCAGCCACTGGTTCTGGAACACCGCGTACACCTGCACCAGGCAGACGCCGCCGGCCAGCGCAGCAAACATCCCCGCGTACGCCAGCAGGTGCGTATGGCGCATTAAAAACGTCTCTTTCAGATTCAGCCGTGCAAACCACGCGAGGAACAACGGCACGCCGAGGATCACGGCCCACTGCTGCAGCGCGATCGATACCCATGCCGGCGCGCCGCCAAGCAGAGCGGAGATAAAATACGAGGTCGGGAAGACGATCGCGTACGCCATCAGCGCGTCCGAGACTCCGGCCTGCGGCAGGAGGCGGGCGTCTTCTTTAGGGCGTGAGAAGAAGCGTCCGCTGCGGAAGATGGCGAATGCCTGTTCCTTGGGGAAGAGCACTTCTTCCTGCGAGAAGATGCGCACCGCGAGTGAGAGCGCGCCCATGGCGTACGCGCACGAGCTGCCGAACACGACGAACAACTCGGTAAGGCCCGCCTGTTCGAGGAAGAGTTCTTTCATCAGCAGGCAGAGGTTGGCGATCGGCACAATCTGCCAGAAGGCGGTGAGCTCCGTCCCCGGCAGCGCGGAGACAAGCGCGGGCAGCACCACGATCATGAACAGCGGCATGATGTAGGTCTGCGCCTCTTTGAACGAATCCGCAAAGCTGGCAATCGTCACCAGCACCGCGGCAAACAGAATCGTGAACGGCACGAGCAGCACCGCAATCATCCCCATCGTCCCCCACGAAATGGAGAGCGTGAACATCTCATCCAGCTTCTGCGATTTCATACTCTCGAAAATCGAGGCCGCGGTCAGACCGAGGCTGGCAAGATTGAGGACTGCGCTCAACACACCAAAAAAGAAGACGACACCAAACTTGGCGAGGACAATCTCCATGGGGCTCGGCGGCGACGAGAGGAGGCATTCGAGGGTGCCGCGTTCCTTTTCGCCCGCGGTGATATCAATCGCGGGATACATCGTTCCGTTGATGATCATCAACAGAATCAGATACGGCAGGAAGCGGCCGAGATGGTACCCGGCACGGCGCTCGGGAGTGGCGGCCCGCTGGGTCTCGCCGGCGACCGGATTGAGGAATTCCTGAGTCAGGCCGCGGCTTGCGAGCCGTTGGAAGAGAATCTCCTGCTGATACGCATTCATGGCGGCCTGCACCCGGTGAAAGGCCGCGGTGGAGCGTTCGCTGGCGTCGTCGTACTGCACCCGGAGCCGCACCTGCCCGCCGGCTTTGAGGGACTCTTTGTGGCCTTCGGCAAATTCGAGAACCACGTCTACCTCGCCGTTCTGCAGCCCATCGAGCGTATCGATATCGACCCGCTCAAACTCACCCTGTTCATCGAGCAGCTCAACAAACCTCACCGGCGGCACAGCACCCCGATAGGCGACCCGCCCGATTTCTTTCCGCACCTTGCTGACCTGCAGCAGCGCAATCTGAAAAAACCCGATCCCCATAAGCGGATACAGCAGAATCGGCATCAGAACCATGAAGACGAGCGTCTTGCGATCCCGAAACGATTCGAGGAGTTCTTTGCGGAAAATGAGATCGATTAAATGGAGGTTGATGGGGGAAAAGGAATTGAGGAATTAAGGAATAAGGGGCTCTTGAAGCTCTAAAGGGATCGGACAGGAAAGGAGAATCAGGAAATCAATTCCTTTTCCACCTATACGGCAATGATATGTAACTGTTTGGCCGCCTGGAAATCGTAATGAGAAGTACGGGGGGTGATCCACGCGTTATGCGGGTGCACCGCGCCCTTGGAGTGCATCGACCGGTCGGCGCTTTCAATTTCTGAGGAGCTTCAAGAAAAGAAACGCTACGAAATCCAAAGCGGAAGCCGTGCGCCACCTGATTTGTCATTCGGATTTCGAATTTCTTTCGTCATTGGGTATTTCGTCATTCGGGTGGGTATAGCCCGGTGGTAATCCACGCGTCTCTGGCGGCGACATGAAACTCGTCGTTCAGGCGTAATGTGGCCACGGTGGCGCGGCCACGGGCGGTGAGGCCGACAATCAGGTGGCCGTTGTCTTCCCAGCGAAAGTGTTCGTGCCAAGCATCGATACGGGGATTAAAGATGGGTACGCTGCTGTTGGATATCGGGTCAGCGAATTCCATAAGGTTGGAGCGAAGGTTGTTGCACTTGTGACAGCATAGCCAGAGATTTTCACGCTCGTCGCCGCCGCCCAGAGAAACTGGGTTCAGGTGCTCGATCTCCAGGCGGTAAGGAAGCACTGTTTGAGGCGAGCGACAATATCCGCATTGCCGCTGGGCATCCTGCGCCACCAGCTCATACAGGTCGTCTGATATGCGGGCCAAAGATTATCCTTCCTGGTGTTCCATCTGAGCCAGGAGGCTCATGGCCCTTCCCTTCTTGAGGGTCGCCGCGTCGAACTCTGCGCTCAGTGTATCAAGCTCGATTCTTTCTTCGTTGGTGAGTTGACCTTCCCGATTCTTGAACAGGAGTTCGCCCATGCGTTGCTGTTTGTCTTCAGGGATGGTCATTGCCGCCTGTATCTGTAGGTCTTCGAGATCTTCATCCATTACTGTGACGACACATCGAGAGGCGGGCGGCACGTCCTCCGGCAGAACAATCACGCCATTATGAGCGACCGCTTCAAAAGATTTGGGCATGGGTAATCTCCACGTGAAAGCAACGCCTGAAGCTTATGTGCTCGTGCGGCAGGCGCAAGAGCGAGCGCAATGAGTAAGGGCCGGATGGGAGTGCGGTTGTTGTTGTGACGGCCGTTTGGGCTTGTTCTTTGTTGTTCTTGGTTTCCACTTGAACGTTGAGCGTTGAACGTCGAACGTTTGCTCTTTATCCCCTCGTCTCCCCCTCTCCTTGTCCCCCCTCTCCTTGTCTCCCCTCCCTCGTCCCGCCTCCCAAACGAAATCGGCCTCCCATCCACACTTACTCATTACTCATTACGCATTACGTATCGCCGCCGTCTGTTCATCCTCCACTTCCGCGTACAACGGATACCTCAACCGCTGCACGTATTCATCGAACTGCCCGTAAAGCGCGGCGGCCGCTTCCTTTTCATTTTCGGTCTGGCTGGTGGCGGCGACGCAGTAGGCGCATTCGCTTTCGTAGATGCTGCCTGCCGTGGCGACGAGGAGCTGGTCGCGGCGGGTGTGCTGGGGCCAGTAGATGAGGGGACGCACCCAGTAGACGCCGTTGAGGGACTCGGCCTTGATGAGGTAGGACGAATAATCCCGGGTGCGGACCGGGCGGCCGTGGCGGTTGAAATGAGTGGCGTCGAGCTGCAGGGTGGCGATGGCGTGCCCGTTTTCAGGATCGGCGAAGCCGACCCACGGGGTGCGTGGCGCCAGCTTGACGATATCGCCGTGGCGATTGATGGGCAGCATCTCTTTGAGCGGGTGCGAGAGGATGCGACCGTCGGTCTCCTGCCAGGCCAGGTGGGTGAAGTGCGCGGCCTTGAAGACGAACTCTTCGCTGCGCAGACAGGCGAGCGGGACGTCTTCGTTGATCTCGACAATCGTGCGAATCCACAGATACGGCGCGCCTGCGTAGAGCCGGTAGGTCACGTGCAAAGTGATCTCGGGAAACTCGCGCAGCATGCCCGAGCGATAGAGCTGAAAGAAGATCGGCCCGCGCTCGAAGGTCACCTTCGGCTGCGCATGCCAGTCGAACGGTTTTGCCCAGCCGCGATTGGGATCGAAGTAGTCGGGATCCCAGTTATCCGTACGGGGCGAATCGAGCGTGACGCCCGCGAGCTCGTTGCGGAAATGAAAGATTTGTCCGGTCGCCGGATCGAGTGAGACAGAGAGATACCGATTGCGCAGATTGAGGGACAGGCCTTCGCCCTGGACGTAGAGCCCCTCGGTAAGCGGCGCACCCCGGGTGGTGATATCGGGCGAAGAGCCTTCGGGCGAGCCGCTGGTTTCTTCTGGCTCGGGCTCTTTCTTATTCGTACCGCTTTCCAGCCGATACTTTTTGCGGCCGTGCGCGGGCACATCCGCGAGGAAGTGTATTCGGCAGTGGATGGATTCCCGCGTCCGCGAGCCGGTCGAGGGCGAACGCACGATATCGCTGATCTGCGTGCTTGCAGGCTCGTCGTCTTCATCGAGCAGGACCAGCGCGGCGGGGTCGTCCAGCTCGTTGGCATAAAAGCTGGCGGTGACGGCTACCGGTTCGGCGCGGCGTTCGAGGCCGTGAGATTCAGTGATGAGGAAGAAGGAGGAGGAGATGGTGAATGGTGAATGGTGAATGGTGGATTACCTGGCCACCCTGACGAAAGCCGACAGAAATCCAAGTTCGCTCCATGCAGTGAGGAATACGGAGCGAGATATTGCCTGTGGGGCCTGGGGCAAGATGGGATCGTGGATGTGGATGACTTCTTCGATGCCGGTGACAACGATTGCGTGGATGGTTTCGTGCTGCCAGTAGTGCAGTGGGCCGGTGCTTACGAAAACGATTGGAGGTATCCCGGCCGCCAGTTGTTCTTCCAGACGTTCCAGCGAGGATTCTTCAATTGAGATTTGACATTCGAGATGATTCTTCAGGAACTCGATGTTGAAGACTTCGGTGCCTGCCGGCTGGGTGTCCAGCAGGTCGCATAATTCCTTTTCATTTAACATCAGGCCTTGATGCGCGAGCGCCATGCTCAAACAGGCCGGGACACAGGAGTTTCGGCCGCCGGGATTTGTTTGAAGGACGTGTGGAATGTCGAGCATGGTTACCGCAGCGAGTCCAGGACACCATTGGCCGCGGCCTTGAGGTGCTGGAACTGTTCGCTGGTCGCCAGAACCTCACCTGTCTGGGCATCGATTTTCAGCTCGCCGATATGAGCGACTTTGCCACGCTCTTGATGGGTTACCCAAATCGGGATACGCCAGAGGACGCGTTCGCCGACCTGGATTTCCGGTTCTTCGGTCGCGAAACTCTGCCCGCAGTTAAGCGCCAATTGCGAGTTAGCCTTTTGGCGGGCGACACTTTTAGTAATGTGCAGCGGCGTATGAATCTTGACGGAGACTTCTACATCCGCGTCCGGCGGCATCGGTACCGATGAGATGTTGCCCTGGGTCGACATATTAAGAGATGGCTGATGGTTGGGATGATCCCGGATGGGATAATGGATCCGAGATCATTGTAACGCATGACGGATGGATAACGAGGAGGGGGAGGAGATGGTGAATGGTGAATGGTGAATGGTGAATGGAAGATGATCCTGGATGGGAGGGTGGGCGGCAAATGATCGGAGATGGTGGAACGGTGGCTGCCGTTACTGTGAGTGATACTCGATGCTGAATATTGGATGCCGGGCAGTGCCGGTGTTGTTGTGATGGCGATTCTAGTGAGCCGGTCGCTTCAAGCTTGAACCGTATAGCCCGGCATCGAGTATCCAGTATCGAGCATCATCAACCATCTCCTCCCTTCGGAACGGAAATTGAAAAGAAACTTCACTACCGACCTTGATCGGGGCCGAGTTATAGACAACATAATCGCATCGTGGCATTATTGGACGCCGCATTGGGGCCGAAGAGAGAATTATTATGAAAGAAGTCATCAAACTAGGAGCTGACTCCACGAATCCGGCGACCAACCACTCTACCTCGGCTACGGTCGCAAACGACCGTATCCGCTTTAATTGCCCCGAATGTGGCGCACGCGTAAAAGCAAAATTTGGTCAGGAGGGCAAGCCCTTCCATTGCCCTTTTTGCAGTAAAATCAGCTCTGTCCCCATCCCTCATCAAGCCATCTTTCAAGTAAGCACGGCCGAATCCGGTCTTCGCCGTGCGGCATTGTGGGGAGCCTTCCTCATGCTTCTCGGCATCACCTACTGGCAGCAGCGATTGTGGATGCCACTCGTGGGCCTTCGCCCGCCGCCGGGCGTGGAAAAAGCGATAAGCTTTAAATAAAAGCGAGGGCCGGCGCTGTTGGAGCGGCGGTTTCTACAGTGAGTGATACTCGATGCTGGCGCGTCTCTGCTGACAGCCCGGGCTGAGACGGATGCAGGATGCCTGCCCACCGCATCCGCCACCTATACGAAGTCGGCACTACCAGTATCCAGTATCCAGCATCCCTGTAACAGCCGCCGCTTATACAAAGTCGGCACTACCAGCATCGAGCATCCAGTATCGAGCCAGCATTCTGGCCATTATCTCTAAGAACGAATATAAAAAGAAGCATTCGCTCCCAACCTCAGCGCTCTTCTTATGAGCAAACCCCTCCTCCTTCTGGCTTGCCTGATCGTCCCCGGCGTGTGGGGGCTGCTGGTCAGTTGGCTGTTTATGCATAGCTGGCCGGGGAAATGGGGGAAAGGGCCGGCTGAAGAGGCGACTGAAGAATCGGAGCCGGTGCCGGTCGACCCGACTGCGCCGCCGGCGGAAGTGATGGACTATCAGATCTGAGGGTTGGAGCGATGAAAGATCCGGAAATTCTGCAGCAGGGTGTCGATAATTTCGTGAAGCTCATTCCGCTGGGCTTTCTGGTCGGCGGTTATGGGGCCATGGTCGGCGCGGGGGGCGGGTTCCTTTTAGTGCCGATGCTGCTGCTGTTGCAGCCGGACGCCTCGGCGGCTTCGCTGACGAGCATTTCGCTGACCGTGGTCTTTTTTGCGGCTTACTCGGGGAGCATCTCTTACGCACGCATGGGGCGTATCGATTACTACAACGGATTGCTCCTCGCGATGGCAGGTGTGCCGGGCATCATTCTGGGCCGCATGTCCGTAAAACTCATCGAAAATCGGACGCTTTTCGAGCTCGGCTTCGGGCTCGTTCTGCTTGCACTCGGGCTCTACCTCTCGCTGCGTCCGACCGATGACGGCGCGCCGGAAGCTCCAGACAAAAAAACGAACGGCCAGTCCAGCCGACACTGGGGTGCCATCGGCAGCGCTTACATCGCAGCCCTGTCCGGATTGCTCGGTATTGGCGGCGGGTTCATGCGCGTGCCGTTGATGACCAAACTCATGCACATCACTCCGCATACGGCCACCGCGACCGGCGTATTCATCCTGGCTATCCTGGCCCTGGTCGGAAACGTGGCGGATGTGGTGACCGGCGATTTCTTCGATGGAATCAACACCACCATGTTCCTGGCGGTCGGCGTCATGATGGGCGCACCGGTCGGAGCGGCGCTTTCGCAGCGGATTCGGGGATCGGCGCTGATCCGCCTTTTGGCCCTGGCGATATGTATTGTGGGCGGGAAGCTGATCTGGAACGCGATATAGGCTCGATACTGGATGCTGGTAGTGCCGGCGTTGTTAGTGCCGGTGTTGTTGTGATGGCGGATACAAAGGGGATGCTGGATGCTCGATACTGGATGCTGGGTTATGCGGTTCAGGCTCGAAACGACCGATGCCGCGTCAACTAAAACCGACATCGCAGTAACACCGGCACTACCCAGCATCGAGCATCCAGTATCAAGCATCACTCACAGCAAGATCAGCATTCCACCCCCCCCCCAGCATTGCAACCGTCATCACAACAACACCGGCACTACCAGCATCCAGTATCCAGCATCCCTTTGCACCCGCAGCCACAGCAACACCGGGCCTGCCAGCCTTTATCCTTACTCTACGAATTCCGTTTCCCCTCTTGCGCCGCTGAGCCGTTTCTTTGGGGTTTCCTTGTGCTCCAGTGAGACCTTATAGGTGTAGTAGGTGAGCTGGCAGGGGGCGGTGGCGGTGAAGCGTACGTAGAGGGTCCCTGCGGGAAGAAGTTCTTTGGGCAGGGTGACGGATGCGCTGTTCGGCTCGTCGAGGGTTTTGAGGACGGACCATTCTGCAAAATCGTTGCTGGCTTCTACCTTGAGGGTGGCGCCGGTTTTCGCATGGCGTTCGGTGCGGAAGCTCAGGAGGCCGCGCTCTTTCTGGGTGAACTGATCGATTTCGTGCGCGTAAAGCACGTAACGATCGGCAGCGAGATCCCAGCCGCGTTCGGAGCCGCTGGCCGAGAAATTCTGAAGGCAGCGAGAGTAGTTGGTGTTGGCCTTGTCGACCGCGACTTTCGAGCCCATGGTCATGCGAAATTCGTATCCGTTATTCTGAATCTTTTCACCCGCACCAAGGGTGACACCGATGATCCTTTTATTCCAGGGCTTGGCCTTGACGATGCGGAGGTCGTCAAAATACATCTTGGTCTGCCGTCCGGAAATGCCGAGGCGCACTTCGACCCGCTGGGGGCTGGCCTGGCCTTCTTCGTCGTAAGGGATCATGTCATCGGTGAGTGTGGGCGGCACAAAGATGAACTCGACCTCCGTCCACTTGGTCTTGGGCTCGATGATCCGGCGGTAGTATCCGATAGAAATGTATGCATTGCTGTCGCGGCGCCACAGCTCGGTGCGGAGCTTGAAGCTGACTTTATAAGGCTGCATCGCATCAATGGGGGAGGCGGCCCCCGACCAGTAGCTGGGCCGGGCGCGGCCGGCGCCCCAGACGCCGAGGCAGTGTTTGCCGGTGGCCGGGTCTTCATCGACCCATCCGCCGCCCTTGCCTTTGAGCTCCCAGTATCGGGCACCGTCTTCATCGCCATCTTCGAACCCGCCGTTGAGTACCAGGTTCCGGGGCGGGACGGCGGATTTCAGTTTTTCTTTCTGCTGGGCGTAATGCTTTTCTTCGAGCTTGGAGATCTGCTTGAGGCTGGCCCTGGCGCGGCGAAGTAACGGCGGGTAATTCTTAACGTTTTCGATGTGCTCCTTGAGCTTCTTCCGGGCGGTTTCGAGCTGATCCGGGGTCATGTATTTCTGGAGGCTCTTGTATTCCTTTTCGAGCTTCTGCAGGTGCGGGGCGAGCTTGGTGATGGGCGGGCCTTTGCTGCTCTTTTTCTTTTTCTTTTCGGGGTTCTTTCTGGCGATGATGAAGATGAGGGCAATGATCACCAGCACGGCCGGGATGGCGAAACCGAGTATCGGCGCGATGGATTTTTTCTTTGCCATCGCTTCACCCCGTTTGCGCTTGACCCCTCGCTTGAGGCCGGTGGAACGGCGGCGTTCTTTTTCTTTGGGCCCGTCGATGGCCGGCACGCGCCGGGTGGGCGGTATCTCGACGCGGCGGGTCTCGCCGGTCGTGGGTTCGAGGTCGTCCGGTTCTTCGATGGTGATCGGATCGGCGTCTTCTTCCTCTTCATCATCATCCGCCGCGGGGCCTACGGCTACAGTCTCTTTGCTTTCCATCTCGGTGATGTCTTCCGTTGCCGCGGCGACTTCTGTTGTTTCGGGCGTGCTTTCGAGGATGGTTTTGATGTCATCGATGGCCGCGTCTTCCGGCCATTTGCCTTCGGCGAGACTCTCGAGATCGGCAACGAGATCGGACGCGGTCTGATAACGATCTTCCACGAGCCGCGCCATCATGCGGTTGAGCATTTCGCAAAAGCCTTTTGAAAGCTCAGGCCGGTAATTTTTGGGCGAAGAGATCGTTCGCAGCCGCTGGCCTTCAATCACAATCGCGCTGGAGTTCCTGCCGGCAAACGGTGGCCGCCCGGTGATGGCGTAGTAAATGGACGAGCCGAGCGAAAAGATATCGGTGCGGATGTCGCCCTTTTCGCCGCCGGCCTGTTCGGGCGCGTAGTAATGCTCCACGCCAACACTGAATGCGAACTGCAGCAGAACTTTGTCATACACCTCTTTGGCCAGGCCGAGGTCGAGCAGCAGGGCATCGCCTTCGGGCATGAGCATGATGTCGCGGGGGCTGATGCCGAGGTGGGCGATGTTCTTTTCTTCCGCATGAACGAGCGCACGGGCGAGGTGGGTGGCGATGTTGAGCGCCTGTTCTTCGGTGACCGGGCCATCGTCTTTGACTTTTTGAGCGAGGCTGGTGCCGTCCACGTATTCGCTGACGAGAAAATGGTGGCCGTCGTCTTCGCCGGATTCGAGCGTGGTGGCCGCGTTTTCAATCTCCTGCTTGTGAAGGGCCTCGACACGCTGGGTAAAGTTTTCGAGGTAGAGCAGATCATCGAGCAGACGGGGCACGAGCACCTTGACGGCGACGTTATCCGAATGCAGCTCAGGTTGTGCACGGAAGACTACCCCATGCCGCCCGCGGCCGATGCACTCGACAATATCGTAATCGCCCACGTGCGGTAAAAGCTCGGCAGTCAAATCAAGCCCGACCACCTCGCGCCCCTGCTTGACCTGCTTTTCATCAAGCAGCTTCATCTCGAGGGCGACTTCGTCGATGCCGCGCTGATCTTCGTCATCTTCGGCAGCCTGCCAGAGCTCTTCGGCCTGGGTCTCGGTCAGCCAATGCTGCTGAACCGCATATAAAAGGAAAAACGTTTCAGGAGACATGGGGGCGAATTGTAGCGTGAAATTTGTTCTTTGTTCCTAGTTCTTAAGTGGGGGCGGTCATCTGGAGTGATGCTCGATGCTGATACTCGATGCTGGATACTGGATACTCGATGCTGGTAGTGCCGGTGTTGTTGGTGGGGCGGTCTATGCTTGTAGTGATACTGGATTCTGGATGCTGGATGCTGGTAGTGCCGCTGTTGTTGTGACAACGGCCGCGAACATTGAGGCATACGAAAATGAAAGCGGTAACAAGCAAGTTACCGCACTCCAAAGGTGAGGCGATCGTTTTACCCAATCGAGTATCGAGCATCCAGTATCCAGTATCCAGCATCGGTATCACTACCCCACCTACTCCACGCCTTTGGCAGCCTCCAGAAACTCCTTCGCCTGCTTCTCTGATACCTGCAACACTTCCCGCAGTCGCTCAACGCTCAGCTTCGACATTTTGCGCAGCGAATAAATACCCGCCTTGGCCAGACGCTTCTCGCGGACTTCGCCGATGCCTTTGATGTGCGAGGGCGGGAGCTCGCCGAAGTCCTGCCAGATCGTCTGCAGTTTCTTCTCGCCGGACTCATTCAAGAACGCCCATTGCGTGCCTTTGGGGCGACGCCAGTCTTCCGGCGCCAGCTTGCCGCCGCGCACCCAGACCACAACCAGTCGCTTGGGGCGCAGTACAAAATTCGAGACCAAATAGTAACGATAATTGTGACTGACCTGGTTGCCTTTGACGCCCAGGCTGCTCGAAGTCTTGAGTTCAAGGTGTTCCTCATTTTTGCCGATGAGGTCGCCGCCGGCCGCGCCGCTTTCCCTGAAGCTCCAGTAATCGCTGCGCCGGGCGATTTGCTCACCAATGAGGTTATGCAGAATGCCGGCAATGGTGTTCTTCTGCAGTTTCAGATCGAGCAGCGAGAGCTCGCCGCCTTTGGATCTGAAACCGTTGAAAATCTCTTCCGCGGCAACGACGGCGGCACGGGCGTCGGTGGCGGAGAGGTGAGGGATCGCGGACTCGGAAATGACGAATGACGAAATACCCCATGACGAAAGAATGACAAAGACCGAATGACGAAGGCTGGTAGTGCGTGCGTGCGTGCGTACAGGTGTTGTGCTGATTGACTCGTCTGCGCTTCGATCGACTCGTCCCGGTGCGGGGTGGTATTTCGTCATTCGTCATCCTCCCCTTCTTCTCCAGTCGCCATCTTTAATCTCTGGCCACGTCCCGCCTCCGGTGTAGATGTATGTCCATGCCTCGACCATCTTGTCATCTTCTCTCGTCACCAGGATGCGTTTGCGGTCGTAGTAATTTTTCTGTCCGGGGCCGTAGTAGCCTTCGATCTTGTCAAGGGTGTGGAGGATGTCGGTTTCGGCCGCGTCATCGAATTCCATGAGCTCGCCGTGGACAGTGCCCTCGCCTTCGAGGAGCCCGGGGTAATCGCCAGGGGTGATGTGGATCAGGCGTCCGCTGGTGCGGGCCCGGTGGATGGTCTTGGGAGGGACGGGCAGTTGCGGGAAGCGTCTTTCTCCGCTCATGAGAGTGCCGTAGACGAAGAGGAGCATGGGTGAGGGAATCAGGCGTCCGGAGTGCCGGTGTTGTTGTGACTGCGGATGGAAAGGAACAGCTTTGAAGAAAATGACGCATTGAATCGCCCGCCGAATGGCAACACGTGTTGCCAGGCCGCTTCGCTATCTTATTGCGGCCCCGGGCCTCCAGATACCTGGTTTCCGATGCTGGTTCCCTTGCCCGACCCCGGCAGGAACTGCTCGAACAGGCTGTGACTGAAAGCCTTCTTCGGAGGGGTGGAGGGGGGAGAGGAGGAGAGAGGGGGGAGGAGGGAGGAAGCGTTTCCAGATTCCTGATTCCCGATTCCTGATTCCACCTGAGCGTCCGCCTTTTCAGAGTCGGACGGTACTATTCGGGCTTCCTTCGTCATTCGGGCTTCTTTCGTCATTGGGCATTTCGTCATTCGTCATTTCCGCGCTCGGAATATTCAAATACCGTCCCTCGATGATCCGGTCGAACTCGAATTCTATTGCGCTGAGGCTGTTTTCGGACAAATAGCCCAGGTTACGCATATCGCGATCGAGACGTTGTTTGACGAAACTGCCCAGGTTGTCTTCGGCTTCTTTGCGGAGGTCGGTGAGCTCCTGCACGGAAAGGTTGGCCTTGACCTGTTCGATTTGTGCTTTGAGCTGGCGGCGGATTTGGGCTTCGACCTCTTCCTTCTCCTGCTTGATTTTGTTTTCTTCGACGGCCCGGCGAACGATCTCCTGGCGTTCGACTTCGTCCATGAATCCCTTGGGCGGGGTGTAGTTCTCTTCGATGGCTTTGCGGAGGTAGCCGGCAGGGTTGTTCCTGGTCGCTTTGTTTTTGTTGGCGGACATCCAGTCGAACGCCTCTATCTGCGGCTGGATGCGTTCGGGCCAGGCGTGGACGAGCGATTCGGCCGCGGTCTGGGTGATGCCTCTGTCCATGAGCATCTGCACCTTGGGGTCGATGGGCTGGTCGGGGGCGATGATGGGCTGTTCGCTGGGGAAGGTGAAGATGGCCTGCCAGGTCTTCGTGCCGTGAATCTGCACGATCTTGAAATCATGGATGAACCCGACGCCTTTGAGCTGCTGGCACGGCGGCCGGAGCACCTGCTTGAGCTTGGAAGGGAAGCTGGGCGCAATGGGCAAAACATCGGCAAGGTGGAAAAGGTCGACCTTGACCTCTCTCGGGCTGCTGTGGCGGCGCTTGTCCAGGTAGCGGAAAAGTTTCTTGGCCGCAGGCAACCCAAGCTGCTTGTAGAGGTTCATATCGAGCGGCTTGACGTAATTGGCCCTGCGGCTGGCGATATACCAGCGGCACGGGAACAGCAGGTTGTATTCGAACGCGGCCCGCGTGCGGGCACTCTGGCGTTCTTCGAAACGGACGCTGTCGTAGAGGTGGAAGGTCTCGGAAATCCAGACCCGCTCGTCACGCAGATAGAACGCTTTCTCCGACGTGATGCGGGTGCTGACCATCCGCATGAGCGCTTCACGGATGCCCTGATAAGTGCGGCCGCTGTGGTCTTTGCCGAGGATCTGCGCAATGCGGTAACAGGTGAAGGGAACGTAACCGTCAGGATGGATACCTACCTCATCGATGATGGCCTCCATGGCGACATACACATCCTGATCGAACGGCCCGGGCAACCCGAGCTCGGAATCGGCAACCACAACCCAGCGCTGTTTGATCGAGCCGCCATCATTGCTGCGCACCTCGCGGGCGAAGTGGATTTTGTTGAAGTCTTTGGAATTGCGTTTCCCGAGCCGAAAATAGGGGAACTCTTCCATGTTGCACTCGACCCGGATCTCATGCTTATGCTGCTCTTTGAGCGCATCCATCTGCCCGCGCCCCGGCTGCGGCACTTCGACCGGGCCGGGGTCTGGCTCAAGCATGTTGGGGAAGAGGAAATCCATTATTGCGAATGGGAGGTTATTGTTTGTTGGAAATGCTTAGCAGGCTTGGAAGCAGCGTAATAAGTAAGTTTGGGCTTGGAATGCCGGTGTTGTTCGGGGCGGCGGCGGTGAATGGGATGCTGGATGCTCGATGCTCGATGAGCAGTCGGTTGGAGTATGGGGCGGCCGCTTCTGTCCTGGATGCTGGATACTGGATGCTCGATACTGGATGCTGGATGCTCGATACTGGATGCTCGATACTCGATTGGGTAAAACGACCGCCTCGCCCTTGGAGTGCGGTAACTTGTTACCGCTTTCATTTTCGTATGCCTCGAAGTTCGCGGCCGTTGTCACAACAACAGCGGCACTACCAGCATCCAGAATCCAGAATCCAATATCCAGAATCCAGTATCCAGTATCACTACAAGCAGAGACCGCCCCACCAACAACACCGGCACTACCAGCATCCAGTATCCAGCATCCCCGGTCTCGACCGGCGCACCAAACAAAAACGGAAATCGCATTCAGAAACTTACTCATTACGCTTTACTCATTACGTGTCAGATCCCCAGCACGGGCTAGCTTCAACAAGCTTTCCAGCTCTTTCACGAGTGCGCTTTGATCGTCGTACTGGATATGGATATCTACCGCGCCGTTTGAGGATTCGACGCTGGTTTGTGTAGGGTCGCGGCGGGGCTGCCTGGAACGTTTCTTTTTGGCGGTGCCGTTCCTGGGTTTTTCTTCGGCAGTGAGGCGGCGGGCGACTTCGGCCTGGGTTTCGCGGGTACTCCAGTTGTGCTGGAAGATGAGGTTTAAGACGTCCCTGCGCTCTTCCGCCGATTCGAGCCTGAGCAGGTGACGGGCGTGGCCTTCGGTGATCTTCATCTCGCTGCTGGGCGTGGCAACTCGTGTTGCCACCAGGCGCTGGATGTCTCGTTCGAGCCCGAGCAGGTTCATCTTCTGCTGGACGCGGGTGTGGGAGAGCCCGAGCTTGCGTCCTATCTGGCGCAGGGAGGTGGCCATACCCATGTCGAGCATGTGCTGGTAGCACTTGGCTTCATCGAGCGGCGAGAGCTCTTCACGGACCACGTTTTCCGAAAGCGCTATCTCGAATGCATGGACGTCGTCGAGCTCACGGACCAGGCACGGCAATTCCGTGATGCCGACCAGCTTGGCCGCGCGCCAGCGGCGTTCGCCGACCACGATCTCATATTCCGTATCCGAACCGCCCGAAAACCGCACGACCAGCGGCTCGATGACGCCAACGTTGAGCAGCGATTCGCCGAGCTCTTCAAGGGTCTTTTTGTTGAAGTGCAGCCTCGGGTTGCGAGGGTTGCTCCGCAGATGATCCACCCGCAGCATCTTCGCATTCGGAACCGGGCTCGCGCCAGGCGCGACCTTGCCGAGACGCAGCAGCGCCTTGCTATAACGGTCTTCCTGGGATGTGGTGCGTTTAGCCATGGGATACTGGATGCTCGATGCTCGATGCTCGATGCTCGATGCTCGATGCTGGTAATGCCGGTTTTGTTTGAACACCGGTCGAGATTGGGATGCTGGATACTGGATGCTGGATACTGGATGCTAGATGCTGGATGCTGGATACTGGTAGTGCCGGTTTTGTTTGAACACCGGTCGAGATTGGGATGCTGGATACTGGATGCTGGATGCTGTTAGTGGCGGCTTTGCTTGAGCGTCGGTTGTTAAGATCTGATGATGTTCCAACTCGCCTGTGCGGCCCTGTTGAACCGAGTATCCAGTATCCAATATCCAGGATTGAATCGGCCGCCCCAAACTCAGACCGCCTGCCCATCCAGCATCCAGCATCCAGTATCTTGATCATCACAGAATCCCCGACAGGTTTTTCAGTGAGCCCTTCAACGACTCCATCGTCACTTCGGTCTGGCCGTCGAAGAAGGCATCGAAGAGGGCCTGGCCGGCGATTTTGTTGATGTTGCGGCAGATGCCCTTCGAGCGTTTGTAAATCAGTTCGTACGATTCTTCGGGAAAGAGGTCTTCTTTCGCGCCCGCGACGTGGAGCCGGTACTGAATGAATTGCGCGGTCTCGTCCGCGTCGAGGGGATCGAGCTGGGCTTTGATCTTGATGCGGCCCCGGAGGCTGTCGTAGGTCTTGTACTGGAGACGCTTCAGAAATTTCTGCTCGGCGATGAAGATCGAGGTGATGAGCTTTTCCTTGGCGGTCTCGATGTTGGTGAGCGTGCGGATGAGGTGCAGCGCGGAGACGTTGAGAAAGTGCGATTCATCCATCATCAGCGCGATGCGCTTGCCGTTTTTGTATTGATCGATGATGTGCGAATGGATGGGCTCGAGCAGGTCGGAAGTGTTCGGGTTGGACTTGAGCTTCGGCAGCCCGAGCTGCGAATAAATCTCACGCAGCAGGGCGATCTTCGACATCTTCGGATAGATGAGGACGATGATCGGGATGTAGGTTTTATCCTTGTCGAGGGTGGAGAGGAGACGCTGCGAGATGAGGCTCTTTCCCACGCCGGAAGTACCGAGGATGATGCCCGCGGGTTCGTTCTCGGTGATGCAGTAGACCATCGAGGCATAGGCCCGCTCGTGCTGTTTTGTGGAAAAGTAAAAGCGTTCGTCGAGGTTGTCCTTGAACGGCTCTTCCTTCAGACCAAAGCGTGAGAGCATGGAAAGGTGGGAAAGGTTTCAGTGGTTCAGGTTTCAGCGTCAGTGAAACCAGGAAAACGACACCGAGGCGGGCGGGGAAGGTGGGGGGAAGAAGCTACCTATTTCTTCCGGGGCTGGTTGGAATGGTCCTGGAGGTATTGCTCCACGTCCTCCTCCTTGATTTTCCACTGCCCTTTCACTTTGTAAGCCGGGAGGTCTCCGTTCTGGATCATCCGCAGCACCGTAAGAGGGCTGACCCCGAGATAATCGGCCACATCCTTACGTGACCAGAGGCGCGATTTTGCCGACATTCTCGTCAGTTTCAAGTAATAGGTTAAACAAAAATGAAGTGGTTTTATCAAACGTTATCAAACGATGCAATTGATGTTTTGCGCAAGTTTCAGTGATCAGAAGTATTTAGGGTGGAATAATGCCAGATTTTGGCGGGATGGCACCGGGTGGTGGTGGGTGTGCTGGATGCTGGTTATGCGGTCCGGCTCTGAGCCACCGTTTCAGAACGGCAGGATGCTGATTTTGGAGTGCGGTAGCTTGCTACCGCTTTCAATTTCGGAATCTGAGACCGCCATCACCACAGCGCCGGCACTATCAGCATCCAGTATCCTAAGCCCGACGCCCCGCTACAGCACCGACACTATCGAGCATCGAGTATCCAGCATCCAGTATCCTCCTCCCCTTCCATATCATTCCTCCTCCCCATCCTCGTCCAACAAACCTTCCTCCCGGTACCGCGCCATTTTGTTTCGCAGTGTGCGCGCCGTTACCTGCAGGATGTCCGCCGTTTTAGTTTTGTTGTTGTTTGTGTGATCGAGCGTTTTGAGGATGAGGTGACGCTCGACTTCGTCCAGGCTCATGCCGACCTCGGCGATGGCCTCTTCGCCGTCGTTGGCTTTGGCTTTACGCGGGGCGCCGGATGGTAGATTCATCTCGATGTCGTCGGGCCCGATCACTTCACCCAAGTCGATGACGACGAGACGTTGGATGAAGTTTTTAAGCTCGCGGACGTTGCCCGGCCAGTTGTAGTCGGTCATCAACTGCATGGCTTCCGGGCTGATGGATTGGACGCTGGTGACGTTCTGCTTGATGTACATCTGCAAGAAATGATTGGCCAGAAGAACGATATCGCCCTTGCGCTCGCGGAGCGGCGGTACCTGAACAGGCACGACGTTGAGCCGGTAGTAGAGGTCTTCCCATGATCTTCACCATGCGCGGGTCTTCAGCGATCATGTCGTCGATGCCCTCCTGCTGTTCTTCGATGAGTTCCTTGAGGTATTTGTTTTCGCTTTTGAGCGCGTAATGCTCTTCGAGTTTCTGCATCCGCACATCGACCTGGTCGGGCGAGATGGGTTTGAGCAGGTAATCGAACGCGCCGAGCTTCATCGCCTCGACCGCATCTTCGACCGCGCCGAACGCGGTGACCATGATGATGGCCGTCTCGGGGTTGCTGTTCCGGATCTTCTCGAGCAGCTCCATCCCGGTCATGCCGGGCATGCGCATATCAGTGAAGACAACGTCCGTCGGCTCACGCTGAAACTTTTCCCACGCATCTTCACCATCGCCGGCGATCACGACCTCGTATCTGTCTTTGAGGGTCTCGTAAAGAAATTCGCGGGAGAAGGTGTCGTCGTCAGCGACCAGGACTTTATCGATGGGCATGGGACGTAATACGTAATAAGTAATGAGTAAAGGCCGAACGCGGATTATAGATGGGGGTGGTATCGTTGCGAGAGGGGGGGGGGAATGACGAAATACCCAATGACGAAAGAATGTCGGTGCTTGAATGACAAATACTGACATCCCTTTTCCTTTTTAGTGAAGGATTCTCTCGACACGCTACGAAGACGATTAAGATTGGGATTAAGATTAAGATTCCGACGTCTAACTCCCAGCCATTCGTCATTCGGTTTTCTTTCGTCATTCGTCATTCTCCATGCTTCTCCCTTGTCCACATTGTTCCCATGCTATCACGGTAGAGCCGCGTAAGGCGGAACAGGCCGTGACATGCCCGGGGTGCAAAAAGACGTTGACCCGCTCGCATGCCGCGGAAGAGCTGCGCAAGCTGCGGGCGGAGATGGAGACCGTGGACATGTTTGCGCTGGAGGCCATGCCCAAGCCGGAAGGGCCGCCGACCGAGACGGTGATGCCCGGCATTGAGGTAACCGATACCAAATCGCTTGAGCCCGGCGATGCTGTGTCCGAGCTGCTTACGGTGGCGCGGGACGGCTCGAACGAGCGGTATAAGGATCTGAAAGAGATTGCACGGGGCGGCATCGGCACTATCCATCAGGTCACCGACGGCAACATCGGGCGCGACGTTGCCATGAAGGTGCTGCGCGGCGAAAAAGGCTCTGCCGGCCAGAAAGTCATTCGTTTTATTGAAGAGGCGCAGGTCACCGGCCAGCTCGACCACCCGAACATCGTCCCCGTCCACGAGATTGGCATCAATGCCGAGGGGCAGCCTTTCTTCACCATGAAGCTCGTCCAGGGGCGCTCTTTGCAGGAGATCCTCGATGGCATCCGGCTCGGTACGGTCGATCTGATTTCCAAGTATTCGCTCACGGAGCTGCTCAACGTCTTTCTCAAAGTTTGCGATGCGGTGGCCTTTGCCCATGCCAGGGGTGTCATTCATCGCGATCTCAAACCGGCCAACATCATGGTCGGCGCGTTCGGTGAAGTGCTCGTCATGGACTGGGGGCTCGCCAAAGTACTGGGACAGGGCGACAAGGAAGAGGAGACGGGGAGACAAGGAGACGGGGAGACAAATGCGGTGCATTCGCTGCGCTCCGATCAGGCTCTCGGCGAAACGGGCGAAGGCAAAATCCAGGGCACGCTCGCCTACATGCCGCCCGAACAGGCTGAGGGGCGCCGCGAGGCCATGGGGCCGCATTCGGATGTTTATTCGCTCGGCGCGATCCTCTACCAGATTCTGTGTCTCGACCCGCCCATCCAGGGCGACACTTTCGATAAAGCACTCGAAAACATTAAGGCCGGCCTCATCCTCCTGCCCGAACGCCGCAACATCCTCCGCCGCGATATCCCGCCCGAGCTGTCCGCGGTCACCATGAAGGCGCTCTCCCGCGAAATTTCCGGACGCTACAACAACGTGGACGCGCTGGCGCAGGACGTCCGCCTCTTCCTCGAAGGCCGCGCGGTCAGCGCGAAGGAGGACAATTTTTTTGAAGGCATCGCCAAACTCATCCGCCGCAAACGTGAGATTTTTGCCACCGCTACCGCGGCCGCACTGCTGCTCGCCACGTTCGGCATTTACAGTTTCTCGGAAATCGTGCAGCAGAAAAACAGAGCCATCGATGCCCGGCGCAATGAGGGGCAACAGCGCCAGGCCGCCGATCGAGAGCGCATCAACGTCATCAAAGCCAACCGCGAAACCGCCCGGCGCTTCGCCAACCAGGCCCTCGATCTCATCGATGCCGGGCGCATGCGCGAGGCCAGGCAGCGCGCGGAAGACGCCCTCGAAATCGCCGACGATACGCCTTACGGATGGTATGCCCAGGCCATGATCGCGCAGGCTGAAAACCTTCACCGGGAGGCACTCGAACTTTTTAAGGTAGCCCTCGAACGCGACCGCAATCACACCGATTCAAAGCTGGCGATGACCAAATCGCAGCTCGCGCTCAACGAGCTCGCCAAGGTCGCAGCCGTGTTCGAGATGGAGGATGAGTACGGCGAAGACGATACCCCGAACCCGGCGCTCGAAACCGATCTCGATGGCAACATCGCGGATCTGTTCGCGGTCGACCTCGAAGAAGAAACGCCCGAAATCAAAATTGAGGAGGATATCAACGACTGGCGCGCCATCCTCAAATACGCGGACACGGCCATGCAGCTCGGGCGTTACGACCGGGCCGAACAGGGCTACCAGCAGGCCCTCGAAGCCATGGAGATCGAAGATGTCCTGCCTTTTGAAATCGATTACGCCAAACGCAAAAAGGCACAGGCCCGGGTGCGCGGGCTCTGCGAGCCGTGGTATGCCGAGCGGGACAAGCTATCCGGCACGGAAAAGGCACAGGCCGTCTTGAACAAGATGAACGAAGTCAACCCCGACCGCCCGGACGCAGAGGCCAGCCCGTGGCGTTACCAGGTGCAGCGTGGAAGGCTCGTCGCCATGACGCTCGAAAACGGCGCTTTCACACAGTTTCTCGAACCACTCAAAGGGCTTCTCCTTCGTGAGCTCACCTTCAGTAATTGCCCCCGGCTCGCGGACCTCACATCGCTCAAAGGCATGGCCATCGGCAGCCTCACCCTCAACGACTGCACCGCGCTCGAGGATCTCGAACCGCTCAAAGGTATGCCCCTCGCCGAGCTCGTCCTGCGTAACTGCCCACAGCTCGACGACCTTTCACCGCTCGAAGGCATCCCGCTCACGTCCCTCGTCATCGAAGGCTGCGGCAACATCGCCGATATCTCGCTGCTCAAAGACATGCCCCTCGAACGGCTCGAGATTGATTCCCTCGGCGCAAAAAATCTCGATGTCCTGCACGGCATGCCGCTCAAACAGCTCAAGCTCGGGCGCATGGCCCCCGACGAGCCGGCCGTCCCCACGAATGACCTGAACTTCCTCGCCGGCATGCCCCTCGAACAGCTCGCCCTCCGATGCGATGGCGCGACCGACCTCTCGCCCATCAGCGGCATGCCGCTTACCGAGCTGGCGATTACTTCCGACACCCTCGCCGACATCTCCCCCATCGCCACCCTCGAACCACTCGAATCGCTCGCCCTGAACTGCGGCAAACTCGAATCCATCGAGCCGCTCGGCGAACTCCTGCTCGCCCGCCTCGACCTTTCCTATTGCGACCGCCTGGCCGACATCTCACCGCTCGAGGGCATGCTACTCGAATGGCTTTCGCTCGACCTCACCGGCGTGAATGACCTTTCGCCGCTCAAAGACATGCCACTCACCAATTTCTTCTGCGGCCACTGGAAATCCATCACCGACCCTTCCGGCCTGGAGCACATCTCCAACCCCGGCCTGCGCGACAACGTAGCCCTCGTCTACATCAACCAGGGCAAGTGGAAAGACGCCGAACGAGTCTACCTCTCGATGCTCGAAGCCTGGCCTGAATCCGACCTGCCGGCCCGCGGCCTGCGTTTTATCGCGCAAAGCTATCTGACATCCGGCAAGCACGACGAAACCCAACGGTTGTGTCAGGCCCGCATCGACGCGCTCTCAAGCCCTGCGGCCAAAGCACTGTTCCTGATGATGCAGGCCCGCACAGCCATCGAAAAAGGCGAATACGAAACAGCCAGCAAGCTCTTCCTCCGCATCGCAGATTCCTGGCAGGATGGCCCCTTCTTCCCCGAGCTTATCCTCTCCGCCTACATCCTCGGCGAAACCCTCCCCATGGCCAACGCGGCCAACCAGCCCGAATCCATCATCCGCGCCCTCCTGCCCCCCGACGTCGGCGCAGCCATCGAAGAGCCCCCCGCCTCGCCCACCATTGAACTCGGCCCGACCGATGTGTCGCTGGCGTTCAGGACCTACTCCGGCTGGGCCAACCAGCACCTGGTAAAAGGGACGATGTCGCTGCCGAAAAACGCGGTGCACTTCTTCATAGCCTGCCGGCGCCTTTTAACCGGCGACCAAAAAGCCGCCGCGTCCGAGCTGCAGAAGTGCATGAAGATGGAGGACGGAAACGGGTATGGGATGCAGGCGAGGAGGATGACGAATGACCCTGTGGGGAATGACGAATGACGGTTGGAGTGTTGGAGTGCTGTTCTTTGCTGAGAGTGATACTGGATACTGGATACTGGATGCTGGGCAGTGCCGGTGTTGTTGGCTGCTGCGGTTGGAATGTTGGAGTGCTGTTCTTTGCTGAGAGTGATACTGGATGCTGGGCAGTGCCGGTGTTGTTGGCTGCTGCGGTTGGAATGCTGGAGTGTTGGAGCGCTGGAGTGCTGTTCTTTGCTGAGAGTGATGCTGGATGCTGGATGCTGGGTAGAACCGGTGTTACTGCGATGTCGGTTTTAGTTGACGCCGCATCGGTCGTTTCGAGCCTGAACCGCATAACCCAGCATCCAGTATCCAGCATCCAGCATCTGTATCAGCACCGACCGGTGTTGATACGGTATGACCCAGCATCAGCACCGACCGGTGTTACTGCGATGTCGGTTTTAGTTGACGCCGCATCGGTCGTTTCGAGCCCGAACCGCATAACCCAGCATCCAGTATCCAGCATCCAGCATCAGCACTGACCGGTGTTACTGCGATGTCGGGTTTAGTTGACGCCGCATCGGTCGTTTCGAGCCTGAACCGCATAACCCAGCATCCAGTATCCAACATCCAGTATCCGTTTCAGCACCGACCGGTGTTGATACTCGGTATGATCAGCAACCAGTATCGAGCATCCAGTATCCCTCCGTCATTCCTTCCTCAATCCGGGAAATTTTCGCCATCTCCACGGGCCATTTTTTGGACGAATCACGATTTCCCCACGATTTCCCGGCGGCCGAAGAAAACCTCTAGTCGATTCTCAGGTCTGAAACGAACTTCATAAATTCAAGCTCTTAAAGCATCTAAAACGGCCTCCTGGCGGTTCTGCTTCGTCTGCCCACCTCAGGGCCGCATCTTCAACAAGTCCACCCACTTCCAAAGCCTGCGGCGGTATTTGTTTTGCACAAAACGGTCTCTTGCCGAGTAGTCTCGGCGCTCCGCGACGAGATTGCTTCTTCAAGCCTTCAGGAATGAACCCATGATTGACGGACCTGGTTTCGACAAAAACTTCGCCGTCCTCGAATCGCTGATGACCCTCAGCGCGAACAAGCAGAAGGTCATCGCCAACAATATCTCCAACGTCAGCACCCCCGGCTTCCGCCGCAAAGAGCTCGTCTTTGAAGAAGCCCTGCAGGACGCTGTCGCCAACAACGAAGTGGAAAACCTCCGCAGCCTCGAAGGCTTCGTCAAAGAATCCAACGACCCGACCACCCGCAACGACGGCAACAACGTAAATATCGATAAAGAAATGGGCCTCCAGAACCGCAACGCCCTCGCCTATTCCCTCTACACCGAGCTCTACGCCAAGAAAGTCGAAATACTCAAACTGGCAATGAGAACCACGTAATACGTCAACCATTAACCACTAACTATTTACCATGCCCATCGACGCCCTATTCAACACGATCAAGATCAGCGGCACCGGCACCCGTGCCCAGCGCCTGCGAATGGATACCATCGCCAGCAACCTGGCGAACATCAACAGCACGCGCACCGCAGAAGGCGGCCCTTACAAACGCAAGGTGCCGGTCTTCGAAGAAGTCTTTGACCAGACACTCGAAAGCGAGCTCGACCCGAAACGAGACGTCTTCAATGGCGTCATGGTCACCGGCGTCGTGCCTTCGCAGAACTGTTTCAAGCAGGTCTATGACCCTGGCCATCCCGATGCCAACGACGATGGCTACCTCACCGTTCCCAACATCAGCTCGATGGAAGAAATGGTGAACCTTATCGATTCTTCCCGCGCCTACGAGGCCAACCTCTCTGTGAGCCGGAACACCCGGCGAATGATCAACGACACCATCGCTCTGCTCAGACGGAGCTAATTGAAACGAAGTTTTTGAATCCTGAATCCTGAATCTTTTTTACTGTAGACTACGACCATGCCAGAACCATTTTTCAATCCAACCTTTCCAGGTGCAGCAGGCCCCATTGGGCCAACGCCCGGAGCCAAGACGCCGGCCCCTGTCCCGACAGGCGGTCCGTCGTTCGGCGAAGAATTGAGCCAGGCGCTCGACGAATCGCAGCCCCAGGGCGCAAGCGAAATGAAAGTTGAGGCCACCGACCAACGCCTCAATGAACTGCGTGCCGATCTCAACCTGGTACGCCAGCGAGCAACCCAGCTCCAGGCATTCCAGGCCCAGGCAGCCCAGCTCTACCAGGCCCAGGCCCGAAGCTAACGTAAAAATCAAAGAACCACAGAGGACATTCTTCTCTGGTTCATTAACTCCGCACTAACCCGAGACCACCATGTCTGATTTCGAAATCCCGAGCTTTTCGACACCGGTCAGCTACACGAACGCCGACGCCCCCAAAAAGACCGCCGACGCCAAGGCATCCAAGGAGATCATGGGTGAATCTTTCGGCAACACGCTGAAGGGGTTCGTCGAAGACGTCAATATGGCACACGGCCAGGCCGACAAGACCGTCGAAGACCTGGTCACCGGCCGGACGGATAATCTCCACAAAGCGGTCATCGCCATGAACAAAGCCGAGCTCAGCTTCCGCTACATGATGGAAGTAAGAACCAAGCTCGTGCAGGCGTATCAGGAGGTACAGCGGATTCAGGTGTAGGGCGTAAGACGTAAATACGTAATACGTAAGTGTGGGCTGGAGGGCCGGCGTTGTTTGGGACGGCGGTTGGTAGCGGATACTGGATGCTGGCAGTACCGATGCTATTGTGACGGCGGTTGGTAGCGGATACTGGATGCTCGATGCTGTGGTGCCGGTGCTATTGTGACGGCGGCTGATCTCGGATACTGGATGCTCGATGCTGGATGCTGGTCTTGGATACTGGATTCGGATTAGAGACCGCCATCACAGCAACATCGGCACCGCCAGCATCCAGTATCGAGTATCATGCTCACATAACAACACCGGCCCCCCAAGCCCACACTTACTCATTACTTATTACTCACGCATTCCGAACCACACTCCGTCCTGCAACCGGCACGGAATAACTGGCGGAAATCGCGGGTGTCGCCAGATAGGTGGCGATGGGTTGTCGGCGCTGATGGGTTTCCGACAGCTCGGCCTTAATCACGCGCTGCTGGTGCGACGCGTCCCGGTGCAGCGCCATATCCAGGTCGACAATCTTGTTGATGACTTTCTGGCACTCGTCGACGAGCTCGCTGACGCGGGCGTCGCGGCTGGTGGCCTCCCACTCACGCTTCAGCTCGCGGAGCTGCGACTCGAGTTTGTGGGCGTTTTCGAGATGAGCCTTCCGTTCCTGAAGACCGTTCTTCAGCACGTTCACATCGGACCGGGCAAACTTGTCACGCATCCGGGACGTAATCTCATAAATCGAACGAAAAGCACCGAGCTGGGTCTCCAGGATGGAAACAACATCTTCCGTGCGATTGTTTTTCGATACCGATCTGTCCGTTTGAATGGTGATTTGCGTCGTCATGGTAGCCCCTCAGTGTGCTGTCTTTTGATCGGAAAGGAGAGAGTGCCCCGCACCTACATCAAACCCCGTGCCCGATAACGACATACCACGCCCGGCGGAGCGCCCGTCAGCCCCGCGGATCTGAAGTAAACCGAGAAGTTTCAGGCTCCCTCCCGCCTCAATTACCCCCTGCCCTGCAACAAATTACGCCAAAAGCCTTCTTTCTCAAGGGTTTGCCGCCTTCGCCATATTCAGTCGCCACACACCGTCTCCGTCCAAAGTTCGATCTCTTTATGAAGGCGCCGACACAGTGCCCAGAAAAGCCACCCCTGGAGAGAATATGAACATGGGCAAAGAATTCCGGAAACCGGAATATGGTTAATGGCTGCGCTCAACCATCCAACCATTAACCATTATTTTTTTATTTCTTTCATAATCCCCTCCAGCGTGATCCGCTGAATGTGCGGCAGCTTCCCGGGGTCGATCCGCCCGAACTCTTCGAACGCCTTTTGCGGCTGATTGGTTTTCAGGAGTGAGAGCGCGTAGCTGAACCGCCAGCTTGCGTTGTCCGGCCGGGCCGCGAGGGCGGATTCGAAATGCGGCAGTGCATCTTTAAAGGCGCCCATCTTCACCAGCGTGTTGGCCAGGCTGCCACTGGCGGCGATGTAGTCAGCATCGAGTTGCAACGCCTTTTCGTACGCGGCTGTCGCTTCCTGGAACTTGTTCTCCGCCTCCCGCAGCGTGCCGATACGGTAATGCGTCTGCGCCCTGTCGGGGAAAAGGACGAGCGCCTTATCATACTGCTGCTGGGCCGCGACGAACTGTTTTGCCTCCTGCAATGTGATGCCGTAATGCAGGTGAAATTCGTCCGCATCCGATCTCAGGTCGATCGCCTTTCGATGCGCGGCCACGGCCTCCTCGAACCGGCCGGCCTTGCGCAACTGGATCGCCAGCCCGTGATACATGATCGGCAGATCCCGAGAGCCCTCCGGAAGATTGCCGAGCGTCTTTTCATAAACCGCGATGCTCTCGGCCTGCGTGCCCTGCATCTCTGCCTTTACCCGCGCCAGGTTCAGCTCGGCCCTCGGCGACGGATGCAGTTCCGCCGAGCGCTCGAAATGCAGTCGTGCCTCGCGAAGATTGTCCTGTTCCTGGTAGGCCACGCCCAGGTTACTGCGAACGATGGCCGAATCCGGCTCGCACCGCACCGCGGATTTCCAGAGCCGAAGGCTGTTCGCACACTCCGCCACCCGCGCCTGCGACAGCGCCACAAAGCACGCCAGGCTCAGCCCAAGCGCGCCGGAAAACGCAGCCTGCAGCCCCTGCGAACGCAGCCTGCCCCGCAGCCGGACGACGGCAAGCCCCGCCAGCACGAAGAGGCCCACGCACGGAATGTAGAGATACCGTTCCGCCTTCGGATGCGCGATCGGATGCAGATTCATCACCGGCAGCAGGAAGCAGAGAAACCAGCCGAGCGCGAGCGCCGGCAAGATGCGGTCTTGACGTTTGAGCGCCCACAGCCATCCTCCCGTCAGCGCCACGAACCCGGCAACCGACATCACCCACCCGGCGCCCGAGACCGGGCTCACCACATAATCAGCGCGCAGGTGCAGCGGCCACAGGATCACCCGCGCATACGAAAGCACCACCCCGCACATGGTCGCCACGTTGGTAAAAAACGAATCACCGATCAAAGAAGGCTTAAGCTCGTTGCCCGCGCGGTAGATGCCGAAACGGAGGACGAGATAGGCGAGCGTGACGGCGGCGTAAGGCGTAATGAGTAATGAGTAATGAGTAAGTCGCCGTGCACAGAGCCAGACGCAGAGGCCGAGGAAGATGACAAGGCCGAGTCCACTTTCTTTGGAGAGGAGGGCGAAGAAGAGGAAGAGGGCGGAGAGGAAGAGGGTAAGAGTGTCGGGGTGTCGCGGTGTTGGGGTATCGGAATCGGGGGTGGAATGTTGGAGTAATGGAATGATGGAGTATTGGAGCGTGCGGATGGCTGCGAGCGACCAGAAGAGCACCAGGAGGTCTTCGCGATAATTGGGAAACGACACCACCTCCGTAAAGGCCGGGTGTACCGCGAAGAGGGCGGCACCAATAAAAGCGACGCGCGTGGCAGAGCCTGGCAGCGCATTTCGCGTTTCGTCATTCGGACTTCTTTCGTCATTCGCCATTCCCCTTACCGCGGCAAATAACAGCAACACATTCCCCACGTGCAGCAGCAGATTCGTCAGGTGATACCCAAACGGGCCGCTGCCCCAGATCGCGCCATCAATCATATATGAGAGCGTCACCATGGGACGGTAGCTGCCCTGCAGGCTGTGCGCGAAGTAATCGCTGGTGAAGAGTGCGAGCCAGTCCCGCTTTGCGGTGAAAAAGGGGTTGCCGTGAATGATCAGAAGATCGTCGTATACGAATCCATTCCGCAGCACGCCGCCAAACGCCGCAACGGCCAGGAGGGCCAGGAGGAGGCGGAGTAAATGAATGGTTGTGCGGGACACGGCGCGGTGGTGGGGAATCTGGAATCCGGAGGCTGAACGGATTGTTACGTTTTACCCGCGCTGAGCCAAGCATGTGATGCTGGATACTCGATACTGGTAGTACCATTGCTGTTGTAACGGTGGCCTCAGATTTAAGGCGCGCACTCAAAGACAGCTATCACAATCAGCACCAGCATCCAGTATCACTCCAAGCAGAAACAGCCGCTTCAACAGCACCGGCACTACCAGTATCCAGCGCCCAGCATCCAGTATCCGAGACCAACCGCCGTCCCAAACAACACCGGTACTCCGCATCCAGCCTCCGGCATTCTGTTTGCGATTCCCCTCCCCAGCATCCCTGAGAGCCATCCGGAAAGGTTCTAAGTCTTTACAGGGAAATCTGGTTACCTCTTTTTTAACTTTCTGTCACCTTTTTCTGGCTAGGGGAAAATAATGACCAATCGTGCCTCGACTCGTCCCACAAAGTATCAAGGACTGTTTGAAGATGTCCGACAAGTTCTTGTTGAACGCTCAGGAGGCGGACTCGCCAAGCTGAGCCAGGAAATGATCGAAACCTACTGGAAGATCGGGGAACGCATCTCCACTCACGAAGAAGAAGCGACGAACAAGTCCCGCTTCAACAGTGAAGTCTTCTCACGCCTCGCCAGAGACCTCAGCAAGGAATACGGACAGGGCTTCTCGGAAGTCAATCTTCGCGCCATGCGCCGCTTTTATCAGAACACCAAGTACGCCCTCTCGGCCAACCGCCTGCCCTGGGCACAGTACCTGCGTTTCTGTCGCAAAGAAGCCGGACATGGGACGTCCGAACTGCCAGCAATGAAGTAAAAGAAGGTATCCGGTATCCGAAGATGGGAAGAAATCCCCAAGGGTTCGGACAGCCGAGGATAAAGAAGCAGGCAACACCATTGATTGCAGCACGAAAGATAAAACATGCGACCGACTCGAGTCCATAAGATAGGAAGACATCCCCAAAGATTCGGACAGACGAGGAAAAGAAGAAGAGCAACACCAAAAAGGCGCGCCACATATGCAGCCCATGCATCTTTTGCATCGTAGTGTATTGCTTTGGCAGGAGCGCTCTGCTCCGCCTTTCTCGCCTGGATGTCAGACTTGTGCTGCATCCCGCATCCCGCATCCCGTCCAGCTCTGCACCACCATTACTTACTTAGGGCGACCTTAAGGCCGCAGCCGTAGCTGGAGTCTGACTCCAGAACTCTAGACTCGGAGAGTCCAACTACGATCGTCTCCGCGCCACGCGGAGAAGTGATAGCCATAAGCTTCAATTGCTCATTACGTACCCCCTGTTCCACATGAAACAGGCCCTGTTCCACGCTCTTCCGACACCTGGCTCGCCACTGCCGACACTTCCACTCAGATCTGCACCGAAGTCGTTTGAAGGAAAACTTTTGAGGAAAAAGCAGCAAAAAGGCCATCAGAATGCTCTATTTGTTCATTTTTTTCACTATTTTCCAAATTTTTTGCTTGACGTGATTCATGACACATCTATAGTCCGCTACTTATACACGAGATGTTGTAGGCGTCCTCACCAAATAACACAAGAACATCGGATCGTTTAACAAAATTTCGTCTGACGGAGCAGACGGCCGGAAAAACAGCTTGGCGGAAGACATCCGTCGCCAGGCAAACCGATGGATAAGGGTTCTTCACTGACCCTCAATCCCCAGTCTAACTCTCCTCAAGGAACACTGGCATCTTCCCGGCATGGGTACGACTTACAACTCCCGTGAAGCAGCAGCACACATTGGCATTCACGAACTTACCCTCCGCCGATGGGAGTTGGAGGGGAAGATACCAAAAGCACATCGGAACCTGCAGGGCAATCGTTTTTACACTGAGGAAGATATACGTAACTTGGTAACGTATAAAAATACAGGGCTCTGCGGAGACCCTTCCTCCAGCTCGACCAGCCCGTTCGAGATCGTCGCCTTCGTTAATCAGAAGGGCGGGGTGGCCAAAACCACTACCTCCGTAAATCTCGCCGCTGCGTTCGCCAAGCTGGGGAAAAAAGTCCTTATTGCTGACCTCGATCCACAAGGCCACGCCGGCCTTGGCCTCGGCATCGATATCCACGGCGAAATCGCCACCATGTACGATGCCCTCATCGAGGGAACGAACATCAACGATCTCATCATAGAGACCTACGTCCCCAATCTTTACGTCGCGCCGTCCAATATCCAGCTCAGCACGGCGGACCTCGTCACTTCGGGGATGCTCCACCGTAACATACTGCTTAAAAAGTCTTTAAAACAGCTTTCATCTGATTTTGATCTGGTGATTCTGGATTGTCCGCCCACCATCGGCATCCTCACCTACAACGCGCTTATCGCCTGCACGCAGATTTACGTACCCGTCGAGATGGACTTTTATGCCCTCGAGGGCATGAGCCAACTCATCGACACTATCAACTTGGTGAACGAGGTCAGAGACGACCCCATCGACGTCACCAAAGTCATCATCACCAAGTTTGAGCGCAACACCAAGATCAACCAAGCCGCGCTCAGCAGCATTCAAGAATTCTTCCGCGACCGGGTCTGCCAGACTTTTATACGCAAGAACACCACCATTCGGGAAGCCCCCTCCGAAGGCAAGGCCATCATCGATTATGCGCCCAATTCGTCCGGCGCGTCCGATTACTGGAAACTTGCGCAGGAGATCCTCGGCATCGACGACGAGGAAATCTCCGAGCTCAGAGATGCCCAGGAAGCGCAGAACGCCGAACCGGAATCCGAAGAAGCAAAAGGCTTCACCGATCAGGAAACGCCCGTCCACGCCACCAACGGCAACGGCGAAGCACACGAGAACGGAGAAGCCCACTACGAAGGCAAAGATACCGAAGCTCTGCCCAAAAGCACCGGTCAACCGCTGGATACCCAGTATCTGGATTCAGCCGAAACCGAGGCCCTTCCAAAACAGTCCGAGCCAGAAGCCTCCGAATTGCAGCCCGCATCAGAGGCCGATCCAGCAACCACAACCGCCGACACCGGGGAATCCCAGAAAAGTGATGAAACTGAATAATCCGCTAGAGCGGGTACGCAACGTGATTCACTCGGGAATGGGTGCACAGGGCGAAGGCCGCACGTTCCTTTACATCCAGACCAGTGAGCTGGACCCCAATCCATTTCAGCCCCGGCTGCATATCGATGAAGGGGCCATCGAAGACCTCCGCAGGTCCATCGCAGAACACGGAATCCTCGAGCCCATCGTCGTCCGCCGCAAAGAAGACCGCTATGAAATCATCAGTGGCGAACGGCGCTGGAGAGCCTCACAAGCCATTGAAATGGAAGAAGTTCCATGCGTCATGCGGGAAGCATCAGACGAAGAATCTTTTCAGCTCGCGCTCACCGAAAACATTCAGAGAGACGACCTTACACCCCTCGAAGAGGCCCAGGCGTTCCAGAAAATGATGGAGATGAAAATCGCCTCCAACCAGACCGAGGTCGGCAACATGCTGGGCATTCGCCAGCAGCGGGTGAGCGACAAACTCAAACTCCTCGAGTTGCCGGAGAGCGTCCAGCAGTACTTTGGAGAACGATATCAAGACCGGTTCACGCAGAAACACGGCGAGTATCTGAGCCGGCTCAAAGACCAGAAAAAGATTGAGCAGATAGCTTGCCGGATTATTGAAGAACGTTTGTCGACCCGTGAGACCCAACAACTCATCGACAAGCTGCTTCAAAGGAGGCCCGCCACCAAGAAAAAAATCCGCCGTCCGAAACGGCTCAACATCACCAAAAGCCGCAACGGATTCAACCTCAAAGTGAGCTTTGATCGGCGTCGTGATTCCATTGAAGACATCGTCGAAGAGCTCATGAAAATGGTCGAAAGGCTGCGGAAAGAGTTCTCAGCGGAAAGCGGAAAACAGCCTTGAAAACTGGATACCGCTCACGCGGTATAAGTCTCGTTCTACATTTATAAGCGATTGATTATCAATAGCTTAACCATAGACGCCTTGAAAGGAGGTGATATACATGGCGAAGAAGAAAGCTGCGAAAAAGAAAGCCCCGGCCAAGGCCGCTGCACGCGAACAATTGGTCGTTGGCAGCAAGGTAAAGGCTTACATCAAGTCGAATGGCAACAAGACTTCCAGCGATGTCATCGAAGCCCTGAACTGTAAGGTTCACTGTCTTCTGGACGCCGCTTGTCGTCGTGCTGCCGCAAACAAACGCACCACCCTGCGTGGGGCGGATTTGTAGTTCATTGTTCATTGACAGGGGCGCAGCCTGGCTACGCCTCTGACTTCTATTCTTGCCGTCGCCCGAGCGGGCGACTCAAATTAACCGCCTTGAAAGGAGGTGATAGTTTTGGCGAAGAAAAAAGCGAAGAAAAAAGCTCCAGCCAAGAAGGCTGCGAAGAAAAAAGCTCCAGCCAAGAAGGCTGCGAAAAAGAAAGCTCCGGCCAAGAAGGCCGCGTGTAAGAAAGCTCCGGCCAAGAAGGCTGCGAAAAAGAAAGCTCCAGCCAAGAAGGCTGCGAAGAAAAAGGCCCCGGCCAAGAAGAAAGCTAAGAAGAAATGAGCTGACAAGGAGGGCTTCAGTCCCTCCTGCTCATTCTTTTCAGCCGTCAGACTATTCAGGTGTGTCCCAATTCTTACGAATTTGGATACACCTGATTTTTTTTGGCTGATGGGGAATGGTGAAGCGAAGGTTTTTGTTTTGTGATGTCGATTTGTAAATATCCCTAGGAGCCGTCGGAAAGGTCTCTTACCATCAACATAGCCGGCCGGAAACCGGTGACCCCGACCCCATCGTCTTCCATCATTTCACCATTCCATCACTCCAGCGCTCCTTCCACTCGACACCCCAACAAAAAGCGGCCCTCCCAGCCCGATCACCATCATCTGGCACAAAGCCCACCCTCTCAGACGCCTTCAGGGGCCCCTGAGCCCATTTCGGCCCGCCGCGAGAGGAAGGGCCGCCCAGGCCCCCAAGAAGCTCGCCAGCGAGCCCTGGGAGCCTCCTGCAGGCACATCAGGCCGCCTTCCTTACCGGCAAACCAATAGAAATCGCCATCTTCAGGGAATGAAAAATTAGAAATCAGGAGATTCGGATGCTTTTGAGATGCGGTGGAGCATCGAAAAGACCGTGCCTGCGATTGGCGATACCGTGCTTTTAAATAAGTCAGCAACACCGGTCTTCCGGATTCCACAAACTGCCCACCGCAGCGGCCACAACAGAAACGCCTGTCGAATTCTCGTCACTCGGGTTCCTTCGTCATTGGGCATTTCGTCGTTCGTCATTTTTCCCCTGTGGAATCTCCCCACAGCATCTGTGCCAGCTCTCCACACTCACCAACCTTCATCCCCTCCGCGCTTCCATCGAGATCCGGCCATCCACACCATCCCAACCAACTTCCTGCTGCCCTAAACACCCTCTAAACGCCGTTTTCTGCCTCGGCCACCCAACAACCTTGAAATGCCGAATTCCCGATTCCTCATTCCTTCCCCCCAATGGAACGCCATTAGCCTTGACTCCAGTCGAATTCATTTACACACTACGCAGTACTTCATTCACTTCACTGGAGGCCTAAGCCATGACACTCATCCGCAACATCACACTCAGCCTTTCTGCTGCCGCGCTCCTCTTCGCCTTCACCACCGACGCCCAGGCTGGGCCGCGCAAGGCCATCAAGCGCCGCGCCACCTCAAAGGTTGACACCCGTCGTGAAGCCAAGGCCGATACCAACAACAACGGCACCGTCGGCCCCAAAGAGCGCGCCAAAGCCCGAAGCAAGCATTACCTGAAAAACAATTCCGAAGTCGATAAAAAGTGGGAAGCCCGCGCCGATAAGAACAACGATGGTACCGTCGGTGGCCGAGAGTTGGCTAACGCCCGCAAACATCTCTGGAAGAGCAACCACAAGGTCAACACTTCGGTGGAGAAGAAATACGACGCCAACGGTAACGGTTACCTCAGCCCGGTCGAAGCCAAAGAACTCCTCAAAGATCGCCTCCGCCTGGTGCGCACCCATGGCCGCGCCAAAGTCAACACCCCGCTCGAGCGCGAATTCGACGCCAACAAAGACGGCATCATCGACCGCAAAGAAGCCGAAGCTATCAAGGACGCCATCAAGGATAATAATGTTGATGGTTGATGGTTGATGCTGGCGGCCGGAACATCCAACGCCCTCGACAGACTTGATTCTGTCGGGGGCTTTTTTTTGTTGGGTCGTCAAACCGTAGCTGATACTGGATGCTCGATGCGGCTGCCACCACTCACTTCGACTTATTTAAAAACACGGTATCCACACCCGCCCTGTTTTTACCTTCCGAAAGTACAGACACTGCTTCTTTTTGACGCTTTCCGTATTTAAATTCCAAAAAATAAAAACAACAACAATGCTGCAAACGAGGCATTCTGTTTTGGCTCCCCTATATAATGAGACATTTTTGTTGTTATAAGGTTATTAATATAGTTACGCACTCAGAACCCATTACGAAACAAGGGGTTTACGACGTAAAATTTACTTAATAACACGGTATTTATTTACTTAATAACACGGTATTTCTTACTTAATAACACGGTACCTTACTTAATAACACGGTATGACTTACCGTGTTATTAAGTAAGTTTTTTCATTATTTACTTAATAACACGGTATGACTTACTTAAAATCACGGTATTTCTTACTTAAAACCACGGTAATCAAATGTGTGGTGTTTTGGGTCGGAGCGCTTAAATATTGGAGTTGGAACGGTGGGGAAGACTGGAGTGGCGGAATGAGCCATTTGTTGCTGAGAGTGATGCTCGATACTGGATGCTGGATACTCGATGAGCTGGTGTTGCTGTAATGGCGGTGATGGATGGAGTGATGGAATGATGGGAGGCTCCCGCTGCGGCTGAGAGTGATGCTCGATACTGGATACATGATGATGTGCTGGTGTTGCTGTGAAGGCGGCCTTTGGAGTGCGGATACTTGTCGCCACTTTGGATTTCGTATGTCCTAGATCAACGGCCGGTATCACAAGAGAGACGGCCTGACCAAGTATCCCAGTATCGAGCATCACTCTCAGCCGCAGCGGGAGCCTCCCATCATTCCATCCCGTTTTTTAATACTTGGCCTCTTCCCCAAGCGGCGTCCACCACGAATCGATTTCGCCGAAAGGCTGGCGCTCTTTGTAGGCCAGGCCGCGCTGGATCTTTCCGGGGTCTTTGCCGGTAATTTTGGGTTCGTCGATGAAATAGATCTGGCCGGACTCGTTGATGAAGAAAGTGCGATGGCCTGTCCATCCGTAGCGGGCGGGCATGGCATAGGCGCACCAGTGTTGCGGAGCAGGGGCCGCTTCGGTGGGCGGTTGTTCTTTGGGTGTTTCTGTTGCGGGTGGGGTGGGTGGCTCGGAGAGGAAGACCCGGAATGCGTAGCCCTTGAACTGATCGTCCTGGCTGAATTCCTGCGGGAGGAGCGAGCGTTTGTTTTCGCTTTTCAGTGTGGCGAGCTCTTTGATGTCGGCGAGTTTGTTTTGCTTTTTCTGCTGCTCTTTTTGTGCCTGCTCGATCAGACGCAGGGTGGTCATCGCGGAGAGTTCGTTGCCTTGTTGATAAGTGCCGGCCTGTATCCAGACGCACAACCCGGTGGTCCCGCCAAAGATGGCGATGAGGAAGAGGACATCGAGAGAGGTGATGCCGCGGCGAGATGCGAGATGCGAGATGCGGGATGCGGGAAACATGACGGAGATTAAAGAGGTGAACGTTCAACATTCAACATCCAACGCTCAACGTTCAACAGTTGGTAGTGCCGTCTCTGCTGTTAGACCGGACTGTGACGGATGCTGGATGCTCGATGCTTGGATGCTGGTAGTGTCTGGTAGTAGCTCAGGTTTGATTGGGATACTGGATGCTGGATGCTGGATGCTGGTAGTGCCGCCTTTTTTGCAACGCCGGCCTTTTCCTGGATGGCTACCTACCTACGCAACACACGGCTCCGAATGTTTGATCCGTCTTTGTACGGCCGCCCATACCCCAGCCGCACTACCAGTATCCTGTATCGAGCATTCAGCATCCACAGCAACACCGGCATCCGGGGACCTGATTCCTCTGTCTTTCCTTGCCGCTTTTCTGAACAATTCTTCCGCCCGTCCAAAGAGCCCACGGCGGCACAAGAGCGTCCCCTTCCTTTAAGTGCATGGCTTGCAAGGGAGATAAAAAGCTCGGCTGCGGCATTTCTGTTTATGGCAAGGGCTTTGCAAAACCAGACCAGCGTTCCTTGACAAACAAATGACATGGTTTGGTCTGCTGCCTCCTCGCTGGGAGGGAATTCCTGTTTTTTGGCCATGACGGCTGAGACACTCCGAACACTGACCTTCTTCGCTGGTTGGGGAACCTGCGAATCTATCGTCCGCATACCTGCTCGCTGGCTATCGTCCGAACACCTCCTGTTGGAGGGAATTCTTTAGACCGTCCAAACCTTCTCGCTGGCTGGAACGAACCCCGTTCCTCGAAAAGGTGCTTAACTCAAGATGCCTTGCCCGGCTCTCTTCCTTGCAATCTGAGAGCCGGAGCAAAGACATCTGAAATGATTCATGGCCGATGGTTCAACCATTAACCATCAACCATGTAACCATTCTGAAAATCCTGTGTGTGAACAAAGTAAACCGCAGAGATGTGGAGACCGCAGAGAGAGCAAAGGACTGCTTGATATCTCTGTGACCTCTGCACGCTCTGCGGTTTTCTTTTTTATCTGAAAGGAATCTCCTATGGCCGCCCCGGCTGTCTTAAAGGAAAAGGAATTAGAGCTTGGGAATCCGGAATTCGGAGAAGCGGCCAGTATCGACTACCTGGCTCGCCACATTCAGAGCGATCAACAGCAGAAGCCGGAAGAGCGGACCGAACCATCAACCATCAACCGCCAACCATTCTTCGCTCGGGCATACCGATACATCCAGTCCATCAGTGAATACGCGCCTGGTTTCGGCAGCAAGTTCCACGCTGAGAGCGTCACCGAAGACAGCAACTGGGCCGACCGTAAAAACAAGAAACGCAAGACCGCAAAGAAGAGAGTGAAAGATTTGAGAAAGATGTGGTGAGCAAGCGTAATGAGTAATGAGAGCAAGCGTAATGAGTAATGAGTAATGAGTAAGTTGGATATGAAAGTTTCATCTGAATTCAGACAGATACTGGATGCTGGATACTCGATACTCGCCATTCCGATTTACTTTGTGGCGCCGGCCTCAATCCAGTATCCGAGACCAACCGCCGCCCATAGAACACCGGCCTTCAAGCCCACACTTACTCATTACTCATTACGTATTACGCCATGACTATCCTCGGCATCTCCTGCTTTTACCACGACTCCGCCGCCGCTCTCATCCAGGACGGCCGCATCGTCGCCGCGGCTGAAGAGGAGCGTTTTACTCGCGAGAAACACGACTCCGATTTCTCGGAAGAGGCCATCAAGTTCTGTCTCGCCGAGGCCGGCATCACGGCTGCCGAGCTGGACTACATCGGGTTCTATGAAAAGCCCATGCTCAAGTTCGAGCGCGCCATGCACACGGCCAAGGCCAACTTCCCCTATGCGCAGGAAGCCTTCGAAGAAGGGCTGCCGAGGCTGCTCCATGAAGAACTGCGCATCGAAGAAATTTTTCACGAACGCTTCGAGACCGACGCGAAGTTCCTTTACGTCGATCACCACCTTTCGCACGCGGCCAGCGCGTTTCTTGTCTCGCCGTTTGAAGAGGCCGCGGTGCTTACCGTTGATGGAGTCGGTGAGTGGGCCACCACCGGCATGGGCTACGGCAACGGCACGGATGTCGAACTGTTCAGAGAAATTCGTTATCCGCATTCACTTGGCCTGTTATACAGCGCGATAACCGCCTACCTCGGGTTCAAGGTCAACAACGACGAGTACAAAGTCATGGGGCTCGCCTCCTACGGGCAGCCGACCATGGTCGACAAGATTCGGCAGTTGCTCACCGTGCACGAAGACGGCAGCTATGCACTCAACCTTGAATATTTTGCGCATCACTACTCCACCCGGCGGCCTTACACGGACAAACTCATCGAGTTGCTCGGAGAACCCCGTGCCCCCGAGAGCACGACCGACCAGCGGCATATGGATCTTGCCGCGTCTGTGCAGGCCGTGCTGGAGGAAGTGCTGCTGAAAATTTTTGACGTACTCCACGAACAGACCGGCAGCCAAAACATCTGCCTGGCCGGAGGCGTCGCGCTCAACGGGGTGGCCAACTGGAACGTGTTCCAGCAATCGAAATTCGAGGATATCTACATCCAGCCCGCATCGAGCGACAGCGGCGGAGCCCTCGGCGCCGCGGCATACATCTACCACACCGCGCTCGGACGCCCGCGCTCCGAGCCGATGGAAAGCGCGCTGCTCGGCCCCGGCTTCTCGAACGAGCAAGTTGAAGAAGCGCTCCAACGCATGGGCGCCAATTACCACAAGCTTGAAGAATCCGAACTCATGGACGAAGCCGCCCGCCTCATCAACGAAGGTGCCATCATCGGCTGGTTTCAGGGCCGCATGGAATACGGCCCCCGCGCCCTCGGCTGCCGCAGCATCCTCGCCAACCCGTGCGACCCGGAAATGAAGGATACGCTCAACGCTCGCGTAAAATTCCGTGAAGAGTTCCGCCCCTTCGCCCCGGCCGTGCTCGAGGAACGCGTCAACGACTACTTCGAGATCGATCGCCCCGCGCCGTTCATGCTGCTCGTCCCGCAGGTAAAGGAAGGCAAAGGCGAAGCCATCCCCGCGGTCACCCACGTGGACAACTCCGCCCGCGTCCAGACGGTCTCCCGCAAAGTGAATCCGCGCTTTTACGACTTAATCTCAGCCTTTGAAAAACACTCCGGCACGCCCGTCATGATCAACACCTCGTTCAACATCCGCGGCGAGCCCATCGTCTGCACGCCCGAAGAGGCATACAACTGTTTCGCGCACACGGATATTGATTTTCTTGTGATAAATGACTTTCTGGTAGAAAAGGAATTCTAAAGAAATGAAGATTTTCAAACTCGCCGCTCAATACCTCGAAGCCACCAAAGACTTCGGCACCTTCCTCGCGCTCCTCTTCCTCTGGAAGCGCCGCAAGCTCGTCCCTGTAAAGGCAAAGCAGGAACGGAAGGTGAGCGGGTTCATTTATCCGCATTGAGGGTTTCGTCATTCGCCATTCACCGCGCCCGCCCGCTCGAACCACTCGCTTACTGAAAGTGAAAATCCAGGCAGGACGTCGCCGCCGTCGAGGGTGCCGTCTTCGGGGATTTCTTCGGATTGATCGATAGCGGTGTAGACTGTGACGGTACGGTTTTCGGGATCGGTGATCCAGACCAGTCTGCAGCCGGCGTTGAAGTAATCGCGGCGTTTGCGTTCCATCTCTTTTGCGGTGTTGCTCTGGCTCAGTACCTCGACGGCCAGGTCTGGGGCCAAATGTGGCACAGGGTCGCGTGGGAGTTTCCGATTGGGGAAGCGATCCCATGAAATAAAAGAAACGTCCGGTATCCGTACCAGCCCCGGCGCCAGTTGCATCATGCCAGCCTCGCCGGCCACTATGCCCAGATCATTATCTTCGGCAAAACTACCCAGGATACGGTTTAACAGAGAAGCGATTACGGATTCATATAGGCCCATAGCTTTTTCTATCAGGATGCCGTCGACAAGTTCACAGATGCGCCGAGTGTCTTCACGAACCGCCACCACATCCTCTTTCGTCGCCGTGCCCGGCGGAGGATGAAAGAAGATGCGATCCGCGGGCACGCGTCCGAGCTCTTCCAGCTTCTCGGCCAGGGTCGTGATTGTGGGGATGGTTGCTGCGCTCATGAGCGCCTATCTTACGTTAAGGAGACAAGGGGACAAGGAGTAACGACCGGCCCCTTACTCATTACCTATTATGCCTTCTTCCATCTCTTTCATATCGTCCAGAATCTTCATACTGCTTGTCAGCCCGAACAGGATGCCGCCGAGGATGCCGGGGCCGAGCTGGAGGAGCCAGTAGCAGATGGCGAGAGCCACTGACTGGGCTTCATCCGCGCCGACACTGGTGAAGAGGAGGGTGCAGGCCCATTCGCGGACGCCGGTGCCGTTGGGTGAGATGGGCACTTGCGAGACGCTCGTGACGATCGGGATGAACAGCAGGAAATACCAGATCGAGAGGGTCATCCCGAGTTGCCGTGAGAAATAATAGAAAAGCCAGATGACCACGAGCTGGTAGGCAAACGAAAGCAGCGTCACGCCGATGAGCGCGGGCGGGTGCGAGCGGTAGATGCGGAGCCCTTCAGAGAAGCGGTTGAAGACGTTGCTCGGCCTGGTGAGGCCGAGCTTGTTCATGACCCGCACGATGAGCCGGGCCACACGTCCGCTGAACAGCACCAGCGTGCCCGAGACCATGATAATGAGCAGCGCGGCAAGGATGAGGTAGATCCAGTTGTTCTGGTAAAGGCGATACCCGGCGACCGCGGCGATGAGCCCGAGCAGCACGAGTATCAACATACCGACAATGCGCTCCACGAGCACCGAGCCGACGGCTTTTTCCCACGAGACTTTTTCACGGCATAAAAAATAAACGCGCACTCCATCCCCGCCGACAGAGGTGGGCAGAAACTGGTTAAAGAAAGTGCCGATGAACTGAAACCGGATGAGCATCGAGAGCGGCAGCCTTTCTTCGACCGCCCCGAGCAGCAGCTTCCAGCGCAGGGTGCGAATGGCCATCCCACCCATGTAGATGGCGACGCCGAGCAGGTAGCTCTGCAGTGGCACCTGTTTCATCCTCTCTTTGAACTGCTCAAAATCGATCTTGCCGATCAACAGCACCAGCAGTCCGATACCGATACCGACCTTGAGGAGGATGAGGAGCTTTTTCTTTTTAGGGGTGGGCACGAAAGCGTAATGAGTAATGAGTAAGTTTCGGCTTGGCGTGCCGGTGTTGCCTGGAACGACGGGTGGGAAGGGAGATACGAAGAAAAACGTTCAACATTCAACGTTCAACGCTCAACGTTCAAATGCTGGTGGTGCCGGTGTTGTTTGGTGCGGCGGGGGGAATCTGAATGACGATGTTGATTTTTGATTTTGAAGTAAGGCGACCCCCAGGCCGGCGTCTGCATTTCAGAAATCAACAATCAACATTCAGCAATCGTCATTCAGATTTTAAAATACGGGATGCGGCCAGCGTTTGAGCGACACCGGCCCTCCAAGCCGAAACTTACTTATTACTCATTACGTTTTCCGCCTCCGCTCTTGCCACCACCATTTCCAGCACGGTGCGCAGTTTGGCGGCCTGGCTTTCGAGTGAGAGCTTTCGGGCGCGGGTCTGGCCCTGTTCCATGAAGTGATCGTAGAGGGAGCGGCTGTGGAGGAGGGTGAAGATCTGTTCAACCCAGGCGATGGGGTCGTGGGGCTGGCGGATGATGAGGCCGGCTTCGCCGACGGCTTCGGGGTAGGCGCCGAGGGAGGGGACGATAACCGGGATGCCGCAGGCCATGGCTTGCAGCGCGGTGTAGCCGTCCGGGTCGGGCCATTCGGAAGGGGCGATGTAGAGGCGTGCGGTGGAGAGGTGATTGAGAGAGGGGCCCCGGTTGATGGGCAGAGACGGGGTAATCGTCAGGTTGGGGATCTCTTCCATCTCTTCGAGGCCTGGGTATTCGGTATTGAGGCCGGTGATGAGGAACGGGGCCTCGGGCATGCGGCGGACGATATCGAGAAACAGGCGCACTCCGCTGGGCGAAACGTGCGCATCCATGACCAGGTGTTTGCGGTATGAGGAGGAGGTAGGCTCGAAGCCTTCCGGCAGCTCGACGGGGAGGGGCCAGACGCGGGTGGCGCGGTTGTATGCCTGGCTGACGAGGCCGGCGAGGTGGCCCGAGGTGCAGAGGACTTCTGCCGCGCGGCGGATAGCGTTGCCGTGGGCGGTCATCAGGTTGCGGTAAGAGCCGTAGAACCGGTTACCGCCTGGATGGTCAAACGCGGAGATGGAGGCCGGGTTGGGTCCGAAGTGCTGGTAATCGGAGACCAGGATCACGCAGGGCCGGCCGAGATCGTGGCAGATGCTGCAGGTGGTGGTGGCCAGTTCCTGGTGGGTCAGAATGACGTCCGGTTTAAGCGCGAGGATCTGGCTGCGGATGTCCTGCGGCGTTTCGAGTGAATGGTAGTTCAGCTTGGTGCCGCCTCTTCTGGGGAAGTGCTGGCCTTCCGGCGAAAGGATGCGGCAGACGTCGCCATGCCGATCGCTGAGGTCATGAAAAATGTGGTGTAGAACCTGGTCTGTTTGAGTGGCGCCTGGGGCGAACGCGTGGGCAACAAACAGCATCTGGATGGGCCGGCCAAGCTCGGTGGTGATGGCCTGCTGCCGGGTGGTGCTGGACATGGCGTCGCTGAGGTCCGCTCCTTCTTCCTCGGTCACCAGTGCGCCGGGTATCTCGTCTGTTTCTTTTTCGCCCCCGAAAATGGGCACGCGGATATCGACGGTGGAGATTTCTTCCATGTAATTGGGCTCATCCGAAGCGGGGTCTTCTTCGAGGATGGCTGCCGAATCAGAGAAGGTTTCCGGTTTTGCCTCTTCGCCGTCTGCGATGGGCTCAGTGCCGGGCAGATCTGCGGGTTTGGTTTCTGCCGTTTCCGGCAGGCTCCCTCCTGGTTCTGCTCCAGACGGGGTGGCAGCCCGTTCTGCGATTTCTTCGTCGTCTGTTTCCGGCCTGATGGAAGCAGGTCTTACAAAGGCTTTCGAGTCTGTTTCAGGCGGCCGTTCTACGATGGTTGCTTCCTCGTCTTCGGCGAGGTTTTTGGCAGGCCTTTCCTGTGCTGTTTCGCCGGGCCTTTCGTCTGCCGCTTTTTCTGCTTCTGCGCTTTCCTGTTCTTGTGAGGTCTCTTCGTCCTGCTGATCGGGGCCGGGCCGGTATTGGGTTTTCAGCTTCTTGGTGGGGGCGAACGCGGGGCCGTCAGCGATTTTGCTGCCTTCGAGGATTTCATGCTTTTCGGCTTCTTCGGTGTCGACGACCCGGATAGTGCCGGTGTCTTCGTTTTCTTCTTCGGGAAGGCCTTCGACCTGGTGGGAGAGGGGTTCGTCCTGCAGGAGGACGGTCTGGGGAAGGTCGCTGCCGTCCGGTGCGCCGGGGTAGGGTGCACCGGGCAGGGCCTCTACGATTTGATCCGGAGCGGAGGAATCTTTAGCGATGGTGAGTTCTACGGTAGAGGGCTCTGGCAGCGTCTGATCGGTGTATGGGGCGTTTTCTGGCAGCGCGAGCGTTTTTGCCGTGTAAGGGTCGGGCACCGGCCCGCTGGGTGGTGGGAGTGAGATTTCCTCGGCGAAGGCTTCGGGCTTGTCGTGGACTTCGGTTTCCGGTTCTGACTCGTCGACCGGTGGTTTCGGGATCGGCGGGAGTGAGATTTCCGTGTCGTAGGGGTCTGAGCCGGCTGCGTTATCGACGCACTTTTGAATGGCCTGTTCCCAGCCGTCGAGGTAATCGTCAAAAGGGAAACGCTCGATGGCCATTTTCCTGGCGCTGAGGCCGAGCCGGGTGGCGAGCTCTCGGTCTTCGAGGAGCTGCTGCAGGCGCTGGCGGAGGGTCGGCGCGTCCGTGGCCACAAACCCGGTAACGCCGTCTTCGATAAGCCCGAGCGGGTGCGGGGTAGTGACGACGGGGATGCCGATGAGCATGGCTTCGAGGATGTTGAGCAGCGAGGGGCTGGGCGCATCGGCGGCCGGTGTTGCGAAGTAGGCCCGGTGGGTGCGGAGCTGCGTTTTAAAGTCGTCCCAGCTTTTAGGCGGCCTTGCGTCGGGGATATCCGGGTTCATGCCCAGGGTGCTGTGGGGCAGGCCGTTGAGGGCCTGCTGCTGGAGCGCGAAGCGGTTGCCGGCCTGCTGGCTGAGCTGGTTGCCATGACGGATGACCGCAGCTTCTTCGCCGTTGTAGCCGCCGTACCCATCCTCATCGACGCAGATGATCTGGCTGATGATGTCGCCGGCAAGCGGGTAGCCGCCTTTTTCAGGATCGCCGAGCGCGTCGGAGATATAGGCCGCGGTGGTCTGCCAGGAGAGGTCGGCGAGCTTGCGGTGCGCGTCTTTGCGCGCGTCCTGGTCATCAAAGCTGTCGCCCATCTTTTCTCTCAGCGAGACAAGCGGGCAGAAGATCTTCGGAATGTCGAACGATTTGAGGTATTCGAGATCGGACTCATCAAAGCAGATTGCCAGATCGTATTCTTTGGCCTTGAGCTGCTGCTGAAGCGCTTCGGGATTGACGACGAGCCGCATATTTTCGAGCAGGGGCCGCACCGCGAAATTCCATGTGGAAATGCCATCTTCCCGCGAGCGACCGAGCACGCACGTGCCCACCACGTCCAAGCTGTGCCCCAGCTTATACAGGGAGTGGATGAGGGCTTCGTTCCAGTTAAAGATGAGAAGGCGCATAGGAAACGTAATGCGTGATACGTAACGCGTAAGAATGGAATCTTAAGCGGAAATCGGCAGGCGGGAAACGCGGATGGAATGCTGGAAT